>OJHE01000240.1_pt1 | contig 17225 bp, 21 predicted proteins | sample 1595221 | NCBI WGS metagenome assembly OJHE01 (sample SAMN05416831, study PRJEB24817) | seawater metagenome | isolation source: Sea water | place: Canada:Atlantic | collected 2013-07 | reverse complement strand
ACTTAAAATCCCGCGACTTTAACGGTCGTGCCGGTTCGATTCCGGCCCCAGGCACCATATATATCAAGGCCTCAGCACTTAACGGTGCTGGGGCTTTTTTATTGGAAAAACCCTTAGGTCAATGCCGGGTCAATGTTCAGGGTATTATTAGTGCACACCCAGAGCAATATTTAAGTTTGAAAAGTCTGGGCACTCTTGATGAGTTATAAAAGCGTATAAATAGGATAAACCACTGTAGTCTTCACATCCAACTCATGAGAATTAATTACAATCAACCATTGGGTTACTGGCTCAAACCCAGTCGGAGTAGTCACAAGTCAAAGCCTTAGTGTTTGTCGACGTTAATGCTTTATTGCCGGTGTCACTTTTGAGTGTGTTTTTAATACATTCACTAGCAACACTAGAAACGTAGCACCCACCTAAACCCCTATAGCGTCATTTATTATCTTCGTCATCTTATTGTTGGCAAATTGCGTCTCAAACTTTATTGAAACATTAGCGCCAAGGGACTCAAAAAGCTTTTCAGCATGTTTGATTTTCTGCTCTTCTTCTCTAAATAAACTCCGAGAATCTTTATCTTTTGTCTCGACAATCAAGTTAAGTGACTTCTGCCCTTTCTCATACTCAACGCAATACGCAAAGTCTGGTGAATATGTACCACCGCCAGCCACTGGGATTCGAATAGAGTCTTTAGGTATTTTAGTAAATACGGTCACCTCAGCTATTTCACCCAAAATATTCTTTTCTTCTAACGGTGAGTCATAAAACACTTGCTCAAATAAATACTGATCAGCCGGTGATTTATCCAAGTTACTATTTTGACCAATATTAGTCACGGGGATCTCTGATAACACAGCGCCTTTCTCATCAGTGAAAACCGTTGGGTGGACTTTATTAGATACTTTTTTGTACCCAATTGAATAATTTGAGATCGCGGAGTCCAAAAGAAACTTATTAAAGCCGCTTTTAATCGCACGTATCGTTTGATTGCTCAAATAATCGTTTATATCAAGCTCACCCTGAATATCAACGAATACTTCGTGAACGATTTTAATGTTAATACCGATATGTATAGCCAACGCCTCAAGAAAGTCGCTATAGCCCATCGTAACGAGCGGCATAATTGTATTTGTGACACTATCCTCTTCTCGCGCAAAAGCCAAGCCATTATGAAATGAAACCGCTGACTGCTTAGTGACAGTTCCTTGTGGCACGAAAGCATCTTTCTCGCTTAACAAATAGTCGCGTAACAACGTCTTAAAACTAGCCTCATCAACTTTATATTCAAGAATCACTCGTTGATTTATTGACTCCCATAAAGCTTTAAGCTCATTGTATTTACCCTGCCTTATAGATGTTTTTTCTTTCTTTTTGTCACTACTCCGTACTTTATTGGCCTTCAATCGCTCAAATGCTTTAGGGTATATCTCACTCTTCAATTTTTCAAAGCCGTTATCTACAAATTTATGTGCGAAATTAATCACTCCCAATTCACCTAATTGCTCTTTAATTTTTTCATCATCTAATTCAGGGTAACTCAGATTAATTTTATTCAGCAAAGCCTCAGACAATTTATTTTCATCGATAGCATCGGAGCCACTCCCCGCATTGATGTCATTAACAAGCTGCTGGGCAAAATCTTTTTCCGTGAAATCAACGTAGTAATGTAAATCAAATTTCTCATCTTTCACGCGACTCATGTATTCATTAACTGGCAAGCGTAACCCACGCCCTACCTCTTGCAACTTAGATGTTTGCGAGCCGCTTGAGCGTAGCTTACAAATTTGAAATACATTAGGGTTGTCCCAGCCTTCACGTAGCGTCCATTTTGAGAAAATGAACCGCCGCGTATTATCCAAACTTAATAGCGATTCCTTATCATGAAGGATTTCGGAAACCTCTTTCTCAATTTTATCGTCGGACGCAGTATTGTCTTTGGAAAAATACCCGCCATGACAAAGCGACAAATTAGCAAGCGACTTCTCAAGATACGATTTATAAAAATCGTTTGTTTCGGTTTTTAAGAGCTTTTTGATTTGAAATTTAATTAACTTCTCAAACTTACGCCTTAACTCTCCCCCTATTTGATGCTTGCCACGATACCCCTCAATATCCTCTATAAAAAACAAGGTTAACGGCTTAATCCTCACGTCACGAGTTAACAAATTTCTTTCCAGCTCAAAATGCCGTGTTACCGCCTGCTCAATCATTTTATCTTGCAACGTCGCCGAGTAAGAAAAGGGATTAATTTTGTCACCCTTCTTCATTTCCAAGCCATTGGAAAGAACCACAACACTTTGGTTGTGCTTAATAATCTTAATATCACTCATGGACTCATGAATCGACTCAAGACTAGCATCCTTAATTAACCTAAAGGTCTTCTTAGATACGCCGTCATTTAGCTCAAACACTGCTTCTAAAACCTTTGCTGAACCACCGCCTTCTGCGGGCTCATCACGGAATAACCTTAGTAGTTTAATAAACGTATCATTTCCATCTGCAAACTGCTCAACATAGGTAACAACACCCTTAACTAAGTCCTGATTAAAGGCATCTACGGCTGATAGTTCATGAATCAAGTTCTCGTAGTTATTATTAAAGGTTGCTCCAAAACGAAGAGTGTATTGCGACTCAAACTGAAGAATATTATTCCAAGTTGTATTGCCGGACTTGAATTTATGCGGCTCATCAATAATGGTAAAAGGCTTAACTGATGAAATAGCTTTTATCGGAGTATCATGCTCGTCAAAAATCTGCCGATCAAAATTCTTACGCAAAGTATCCGAGTTAACCATCCCCCCATTAATGACTAAAACATGAATATATTTGTCATTCTTTTGCGCCTCAACAAACTCAACAATTGCTTGTGGCATAAAGGACTTTTTGTTTTTAGCCTGACTGCTCTCAACAATATGAACTTTTAATGCTTTGTTGTAATCTTGCTTGAAGTGCTCCTTTGTTGCTTTGGATCGCAAAAAACTAACCGTCCCCGCTTTAATCGACAACGTAGGCACAACTACAATGAATTTATTAATATAAAACTCTTTATTCAACTCAAAAATAGCTTTCGTATAGGTATAAGTTTTACCCGTACCCGTTTCCATAGAAATATCTAAAACATGGCTACTTTTATGTACACTATTTGGCTTATTTATCTGATTGAGCTTTTGAATATCTAAAAGATTTCTACTAAAGTCCAGCTCATCTAAAGTAACATTAGGGTTACACACCTTTTCCTTGGCAGGTGACTTTTCAACATTAATGGTCGCTCCATTAAATGCCGACAAAATTGAGGCTATAGCATCATTTTGATGCAGCAAGTTCCTCTCAAAATTAAACCCCGCCACCTCAGTGCCTCACAACAACGCTAACAAACTTTTGCTTGCGATTTTTATATTGATTGACAGCATCTTGTATTTCTTTAAGGTGCTTACTTTCAAAGTTATAACCAAACAGAACAAGCTTCTCAACTTCAAAGCCCTTATCTTTTCCTTTTGTGCTATCGAGTTTTTTAAAGAAGTCCGCTAAGCCACCTGTACTGAATCCTTTACCCATTAAGTACAAAACCTTATCGTGCTGGTAAGCCGTATATTTACCAAGCTTTACCGGTTTCAGCTCCGTTGTTAGCGGTATTCCATCACTAACTTTCCATGTAGTTAGCAATTGCTCAAGTTGACTATCATTTAAGGCAGTACCGTCAAATAATTTTGTTTGCTTACCCTCTAACTTTTCAATTCTTTCAGAGTAACCGCTAAATAAAGGCTTAGTTTCAAAAACCTTGAATCCTAAATCACCTTTGTAATCAGGTTGTTCGGTTTTTATTTTTTCAGCCGCTTTTTCAATACGCGCTTTTGTAATATCAAAAATAGTTTTATAACCGTCTTTATAGGCTTCTTTTTTAACATCAATTAGCTCTGGGATTTGAATACAAATAAAACCTCTATTGCCATTGTCATGGACGTTTAATTGCATGACAGCATCAGCAGTTGTGCCAGAGCCTGAAAAGAAATCTAAAATAATATCTTCTGAGTTTTGAGTAGACGAAATTAAAACCTTTATAAGAGAAGTCGTTTTAGGCCTAGAAAAGTAACTTTTATCATTAAACAAGTTTTTAAGCTCAACACCACCATCACTTTTAATAGATTGAACCGACCTCAACAAAAAGTTTTTCACGTCATCTAGGTATTTAACTGAGCTTGGTTGGGTATTTTCATCACTTGCGAACCAAATTCCCCCACAAACGAAACTCCCATCAAAAAGCTCTTTTACTTGTTTATATTCTCCATTTTCTCTATTAGCCACTTCATTAAATGTTTCCTCCTTCCACCTCCAACCTGTGTCTGGAATAACTACAGGCTTCATTGTTTTCGGGTGAAGTACTTCATAATCTGGGCCTAAAGAATCAGCATTAGGCCAGCTCATATTAATTTTCCCCCACAATCTATAATCTTCATCGAGTGAGTTATATAAGGTTATGCCTCGGTCATACCCATTTTTGCTATACAGTTTTTTAATCTCTGCCTCAGCAACTGTAATAGAAACATTCTTTCGCTTTAACTTTTTTAATAACCCATACACCTCATCTAATCCATCTTTAGGCATCAAGAATTTATGCTTAACCGAGGAGTCTTTAACATAAATTAAAACGTATTCATGGATGTTTCCTATTCCTTTATCGTTTTTTGGTATCCTTTTATTCCAGCAGATACATTCAACAAAATTTACCTCGCCAAAAACCTCATCACATAAAACTTTCAATTGAGCCATTTCATTTTCATCAATCGAAATAAAGATAACCCCATCATCTTTTAGTAACTCTCTCGCAACATAAAGACGAGGGTACATAAACGTGAGCCAAGCACTATGGCTATTTGCCTTACTTTGAGTAAAGTCTAAAACCCTTTTAGCTTCACCCTTGTCTATCCCTGCCAGTTTAGATAGCTCATCTACAGTAAATTTACGGTCATCTTGGTAAACAAAACCATCCCCGCCGGTGTTATACGGCGGGTCAATGTAAATCATTTTTATTGACTCTGAATATGCCCCCTGTAAGTGTTTCAACACTTCGAGGTTATCGCCTTTAATCAGCAGGTTTTTACTGTTTATATTTTCTGGTTTCTCGTTATGAGCTTTATCTTCACTCAATAGTGTTAATGGGTTTTCATTTGCCAGTAAGCGAGCGTAAGACTTTCCTAGCCAGCTTAAGCTATAAGATTCTTTTGAGAATTCCGTATCGCTTGCTTGCACAATATCATTAAGCTTTTGCGGCATGAACTTCCCGTGCTTATCAAAACATTGTGGGAAGTTCTTTTTCAGTACATCAATCTGTTTGCTACTGCCAGTTTCTTTTTGCTTCTTTTTTTGTTCCATCGACTAATACTTCGTTCCTATTTAAGGTACAGGATATTAGTTTGTTCCTGATTTAGGCACAAGCTTCTTTGTGCCGATAATCGGAACGTATGAAGACTATTTACTCTCCGGCGTCGATTGAATTATGTCAGTGGCTACGCTCACAAAGGCAAAATCAAGGCTTAAATATGCGCCAAGCTGGAGAATTATTAGATAAACCACATTCTTTTGTAGCTAAAACAGAAACAGGGCAACGTAGATTAGATGTTGTTGAATTTATTTGGTATTGCAGGTGTTTAAAATTTAACCCTATTGATGGGATACGTTTAATTATCGACAAATAGCTTCTTTAACCAGCCCCACGTTCGAACCAGAATTGCTTTTTCTTCTTTATCGCCGTAATAAGGTGGGGCAGATAACATTCCAACAGTTGGTCTAGAGAAATAATCACCTTGATCAGAACCTGTCACATCACAATCGTCTAAATCTATATAGGCAACACACCAACCTTTCTGCTTTGCATAATCAATATCCCCTTGAGTATTACACCAATGAACATTGGTGTTACAAGAGCTACAATAGCGAACACCCCACTGATCTATATCTGTTAAATCAAGCCAATCATTCTTACATTCAAAGGTCAATTTACAATTTTCTTTTTTTATTGCTGTCATCGTATTAACCTCAATCTCAAGTAATAAGTTAATAAACCTGCTTATCCGCAAGCCTCACAATCGTAATCCTTTTTGCCCCGGCAACCACTTATCAATAACAAGCTGAATACGCCCAATCCCCAGGTTTTTCACCCACTTTGCGCTAGCGTCTAACGTTGCCCACAACTTGATAGTTCCCTTGAGTGTAGTTGCTGTCACCACATCGTTTTGCGTCACTATATCGACGTGTATAACTGAGCCTTCGGCAATGATTAAGACTTTCTTAACAGCACCGGCTTCAACCAATGCCCTGATAGTTTTCTCATTCATTACTTTCACCAAATAGCACTTGTTGTTCAGGTATAGAAATCCCTTCATGTTCGCAGTGTTTGCGAATAAGCATCTCAATCATATTAGCAACGCTACGGTGTTCTCTAATTGCCGCTTCTTTAATCGCTTCTTTAATAGCAGGGTCAACGCGTAGGTTAAGTGTTGTCGTTTTCTTAGGAGACATGATAATAAAAAACATAATTAACTTATATACAATGTAACGCATTTGTATTTAAAATTAAACCATATACAAGCATGTTTATAACTGATGGGATGTGAACTACACGATGGGAAAAACTGTTTATTATTTACCGGGCAGACACGGAAGGGTTGCCACAGGATTAGGCGAAGGAATCCTTGAGTTAGGTTACGAGCTGAAAGGCCGAGAAACACCTTGGTCGTTTGAAGGGCTGACATTTGCAGAACAACTTGATCTGATTATTCAAGACTTACGAGCCGACTTTTGGACTGAATACTCAAAAGTTATTGCGGTTTCATACGGCGCTTATCTATTATTGAATGCCTTAGCAGAACAAGAACCCTATCCCGGTAGCATTCTGCTTTTATCGCCTGTACTGGGCGAGGTGACAGGAGGTAAATCAATGCGGTATTATAGCCCACCTAGGCCTAGCAGAATCATTGATCTTGCAAAAGCAGAACTATTTCCACCGCCAAAGCATATTGAAATACATGTCGGTGATAGTGACTGGCAAAGCCCATATGAGCGAGTTATAAATTTTGCTGATGCTGTTGGTGGCGAATACTCATTTGTTCCAGATACAGAGCATGACCTTGGTAAAAGCTATGTTTCGCCGGTTCTTAAAAAATGGATAACTTAGGCTTCTAATTGCATTAGCGCGAAACAACGATACACAATATGTGTATCGCTTTATATTCTCGCAATATAACCACTAATACTGTGGCCGCTTTGAGTACTGAGGCAATAAAAAGCAACGTTAAGCTGGTAGCCTGCCGCTGATGCTATCAACATTTCTGCACCGTCTAATAAGATACCAAACACAGCATAAAATTATGAGAGAGCCAAACAAGAAAGGGTTGCTTAAAATCAATACGCGCATATCAACATTTGTCTGCATTTTGCTTTTTTCAATATTGATACCAAGTGTAGCATTTTCTAAAGATGAGCTATTAAACAGTTACCCCATAGAAGTGATTGAAGTTAAAGACGGGGATACATTAAAGGTACGAGTTCATCAATGGATTGATACCTGGTTAACTACCTCTATTCGAATCTATGGCATTAATACCCCTGAGAAGACATGGCGCGGTAAGTGCGATGCTGAAAGGGCACTAGGTGAACAAGCAACAACTTTCGCCAAAGAGTGGGTTAAAGGTCATCAACTACACATAACTAAAATCAGTAACGATAAGTTTGGTGGCAGGATTGATGCGCTGGTTGTTCGTGATGACGGGCAAGAGTTAGGTAGAGCGTTAATTGCTAATGGTTACGCTAAGCCTTATTACGGCAAAACTAAATCTAGTTGGTGCAAATAGAAAAGTGCGCACTTATTCGCTAGTGCGCACTTAATTCAATATTATTTCAATCTGCTACTCGCCAAGGGTTTGAGGGGTTTTTGCCGCCACCAGGACCATACGACTGACCACCACCAACACCATATGATCGACCACCACCAGCACCATAACTTTTGCCGCCGCCAGGAGCATAACTTTGTCCGCCACCAGCGCCATACGACTTCGAACCGCCTGGCCCATATGGGTTGGCCTCCACGCCTCCATAAGTGACACCTGGCTGTGGCTTGTCATATACTTTCCAGCCACTTTGATACCCTTTAGCATTTACGCTTAAACTTACAACTAGCGCTACTACAATTAAAATTATTCTATTCATGATAAATCTCCACATCCGTTGTGATTTAAAGCTCCTAGTGTCGGGTGCCGGATTTTAAACACCAAAATTACCTCTCAACACTGGTTGTTGAGTGTAGTTCGTGAAAGTATTACTGTCAAATCAAGACAAGAGAAGCGCTAAGCCTAAATAACAGAAGTTATCTTGTCGAACAACCGCTCTATGGACTTTTGTCAGCACATATACACGCGTAGTGACCTCCTTAAAGCCATCATACGTATTGTAATCGTGTTGTTATCTAATACTTCAAACAAGGAACATTATGAGAACAGAAGAAGAGAAAATGGCGAACCTGAAGGAGTGGATAAGTCTACCGAAGGAAGTCAGAATAAAAGCGATAAAACGCAAGCAGGAGCAGTTACGCGCAGCAGAAGGACAACAATAACAAAGAACCAAGCTAGTTATTTGACGCCTTGTTTTCCTTTGTTATATATCCGCTCTTACAATGACCGCTCACAGTTCTTAGACAATAGAAACCATCATCATGAATGTTGCTAGGCGGTTTTTGTGGCGTTGATTTAGTGTCTTTTTGAGCAGTGTTAAAGCGTTTCCAAAGACAGTACGAAAACACAGCTACCAGACTAATGCCGATAAAAATACTCATATTCCTTTACCCTCAAAAATTCTTATCTAAGGCACAAAAAAGCCAGCAACTTCACGATACGGTCGGGCTACAATTGCCCTTAAATTCCAATCAGTCGTTACAACTGAATGAAACCTTAGACGCTAGAGGTAAAGTTTCTGGCTTAAATGAGAATATACTCTCAGGCGACATTTTAGACAAGCACAAAAAAGCCCTTGCCGAAACAAAGGCTTTTTAAGCCACAATCGGAGTCCAATACAGGCGAACTCTCAGCGCGAAGCTCGTGGTCTTTTTCAATAAAGCCGCCACAATGGAGGTACAATTCCTCGGTGAGCGCAAGGCTCGTGGTCAGGGCTTACGTAAGAAGATACTCTTCAGAAATATCAGTGTCAATCCAACTTAATCGAGTGATAAAGAAAAGAGCCTCTGACGTAACCGAGGAAAAAGCCTTGGGTTCAGAAGCTCTGAAATCATCATTATCTAATGACTTAAACATTACGATACCCGCGTTAAGAATGTAGGTCAATAATTCAGCGCGTAGCTAACAGTAATAGACATTGCTTGAATATGCCCCCGCCTTTTTACCTAATTTTGGCTATGCGTAAATTTATGTTGCGGTCGGTCTACACTTTTTAAAAGCTGTAGAGATTAGATACGCCCTATGCCTTTTGTCATTCCATTGACAAGTTTTCTCACTGAATAGCTTAGTGAACGGGTGTCGTTGGTTTACGTGTTCGTTCCGTTTCAGACTTAATGCGCCCCCACCACCAAAGAGAAACAAAAACCTTGCTTTGCATTACTGTCGCTAGAAGAACATGGGGGTATCAATCGCCCGCAATCCAAAAAGCTCTAGGAGTACCTTGCCTTTGCTCATTGTTTAGAACCTCGAAACGCTCAACTGCCCGCGTGTAAATGTAGCTTGCGGTCGGTCATAAAATTGTTAGGTTGTAGCTCTGTAATACCCCCTATTCAACGATAACTTCACGGATAAGGGGATGTTGAACTAGCCGTTGAGGATAGACAACGCTGTAAAAAATCCATACATACCGACTAACTGCGCCTCCTTGCACCCGCATGACTTGGATAAGCCTAGAGTCCCCCTGATGCCTCGCGCGCGTGCGCGTATGTGTCCTGAAGCAAGCTGCCGCCTGCCATTCAAGGAGTAACGACTGCCTATTACACATGCCGCAACATTGAGATGCTAAAAATAAAACCTTAGCGTAACCTTAGTGCGGTGTTCTTCGCTTGCGTTCTGCGTAATTCGTCAAGCCCTTCCCGTGCTGTTCCTCGCGTGCGCGTAGTTGCCACTAAACTATTTACCCTTACCGTGAACTTACCGTTCTATGCTCGTTTAACCGTGTTGCGGTCTTGTTGCTACCCAGCACTACAAAGCGTACTCATTTAAGCAGTTCAAAGACCAAGGTTTATAAATTACTTAGGCAACCGGCGACCCATCAACCTTGTGGTAATCTTGTGGTCTACATGGGCTTCGTTTATGGCTGAATAATTACTTAGTACGAAAACGCACCAGAACCGCCCCCCAATACCCCCCCTTATCATGGGCTTTGTTTCGTCACTAATGTCTACAATTGTGAACAACCTACAAATAGATGTGCGGTATAAATTAAAGTTAGGTTTTGTTAGGTTCGCATGGACTTAGTTTGCGCCATCCTTTTTTAAAACCATTCAGAGCAACCTTTTTCTTCCCTGCTGCTGTTCGTGCGCCTGTACTTAAACCCCCGTGAAATTTGCAGCGGCCGCTTGAATAAAGCGCACGTTGTTTGCATGGTGTACCGCTTCGAGTTTTTGCGCCGCATTGCAAGTCATGCAAATGTTGCGGGAATGGTGTATTTCGATTACCTGCCTTCCAATAGGCAATATACTCTTTGCGTTTTTCATCTTCGGTCATATCATCCTCATCAATACCAACATTTACCAACACCTCTTGGGCTTTGTTTATTAACCCAAGTGCTTTTGATTTAGGTTCGTAATCAGCAAACCCTCTAAGTCTAGCACTCATACACTTCCTCTATTTTGCATCCTGGCTCGGCTCAATCTTTCTTTCGCAACAACAAGAGCTTCAGCACTTAATTGTCGTTTCAATCTCAGTCCTAGTAGGCGGGCATTTGTGAGAATTAAATCCTTATCCCTTGTCTTGGTATAGGCTTCACCGTTTAATATCGTAAAAGGTCGTTCTACAGTGCCTTTTATGCCAGCAACGATGCTATTTAGCCTTCGCGACCCCAATCCTTTAGCTAAATCCCTTGGGTTACATAGCCACAGGTCAATTACACCGTCATCTACACTCACCTTGCAGAATTTCCCAATCAACTGAAACTCATCACCTTCATTAACAATCGCAGTCTTAGATATTTTTTGATTAAAGAAATTGTATAGCTCTGATTTAGTCATCCTTTATCTCCTTCGTTACCTTCATGTTGAAATTAGTTTGTTGCGCTATCGCTTTCTCAAGCACGCTCACGTCTAAATCTTGATGGCTGTACACCGCGTCATGCACTTGCAGTGGATAATCATCAAAGCAATTACTCATCGCATCCCTTGCCAGCCTTTCATCCATTGCTAACAGGTGAAATAAGACGGTGTTCTGCTCTTTTTCGTATGTACTACCTTCGCCCTGTTTTTGCTGCATCAAGCGTTGCGCATACTCATAATCTTTAGGTCGGTGTAGCTTGGCTTGTGCAATAACTGATGCGCCAACCTGCTTTGCTTCTTTCGCATAAACATCAAGCTCAGGGATTGAATTCTTACCGCCAAACGCAATCGCATTCATGGCACGCTTGATGGTTGGATAGGTTTTGCCAGCGCTTGATGCCAAATCCTTTCGATACTGTTTTGGGTTGGCTATAAATTTGCGGTACTCGGCTGATTCGATAGATTGATCACATCGAGTAATGGCGATTGATTGAAAACAGGCGGTCACGTCATAGCCGATTAAACCGGCACATAGCCGTGTCTTGCTACCTAATGAAACAATCGTGCCGTAAACGCGACTTCTATTTTCAGTATCACTAGCTGAAGGCTTGCAATCGTCTTGCATAAGAATGTAGTCGTCACGGATTCCAATGCAACGACTAAGCAATAATTTAACGTCATGCGTCTTTATGTGTACTAGGTCGGCAACCGCAACCTTGTAGTCGTGTACCTCGTTGCAATCTGGATGTGATAGCTGGCCGAATAAACGAATGGCCTCACCCCAAATTGCTTTGCTGTGAAGTGTAGCGGTGTAACTAAAACACTTCTCTTCGCACTTATAGTTACCCGTGCGGGTAAACCACAGTCCAAAGTGCCCCTCTTCGCGTAACCGTCTTAATGGCACAAAACGACTACTGATCCCCCTGCGCTTTTGGTTGCTATTTTCAACACGAATCATCACATTAGTGAAGTCATGTCCAAAACTGAATGCGTTATTACAACGATTGGACGAGTTGATTTCACCATGGCTGCGTACGATTGAGCCAATCAAGACGCATAAACAACTAAAAAAGGTGCCGTCGCCAAACCGCCCCAACGACTCACTTCTCATATTGGTAGCTTCTTTATAAAGTGCCCGTCCATTCGGTAACATAATAGTAGTGTTATATGCTTCCGAAAACGTGCGCACTTTCTGTCTGTTTTGTAGCGTTTTTAGAGAAAAAACCGGATCTTTTTCAAGTTTACGCTCTACAGTTCTTCGTGATATTCCTGTCATTTTGCTGATTGTTGTGTGAGTTATCGGCATACATAAGCCAGCTAGCGTTTCCACCGACTCAACGATTTGTTGCTGTTGGATTGCTGCTTTTTCTGCACGTTTACCCACCTTGATTGTTTACTATTCGGATATGGTGGGTTCGCAGCCATGCCTAGAATACTGATAAGTGACTAGGTATAATGGATGTACGAATGGTCGGTTTATTCCCCCTTGTGCTAAGGGGGCGGCTTTCAAAAACATAACTAAGCAGCGTTACGTTTATCTACCTCGATTAAGTCAGCCAAGTCATGTACCTTTGTACGACATCGCTGATAAATATTTTTGTACGCCAAACCCACATTCATGCCTTCTGTCAGTGTTCTAGCTACCAGTAACTCAGCAGTTGCGACAAGGTGTAGTTGCTCTTCAGATGCGGTCTCACGATCGTCTATTTGGAGTGCGTTGTTCACCATCTTTGTTAATATCGAATAACCGCGTAATGGGTAATTGCTTGAGCCTTGATTGCCCGCGTAATCCAGAAACGTTTGTATTGCATCTGTTTGAGTATGGCGTGTTAATTTACCCAGCGCTCTACGTTCCTGCCATTCAACTTTTGCATGATTTTCGTCAACGATTGCTTGCTTACGCCTGAGATTAGAAAAGGCAGTGACAAGCTGATGTTTAAAATCGACAACCTTTTCGCTATTTTTGCTCAGCGTAAGGATAAAAGTAGCTTGGTCTTCATTAAGTAAAACTACTTTTTTCTGCCCATTAGGTGACATTTCAAATGTTACCTGACCAAAAGTTGATAGCCGCGCCTTATGCTTACGGATTAACGCTGATATAGCTCTATTCTCCACGCCAATGCTCTTAGCAATTAATGCCGAACTAATGCGCTGCTCACCTTCGACATTAACTAAGAACGAGCCAGTTATTGGTAGCACGCTCATGACTCACCGCCTTCAACGGCATTGAAGCTATGCTTTGCTAAATACCTTTCTAAGTCCGAACGACTGTATAAAACTTTCTTACCTAATTTTCGGTAAGGAACGTTATTCTCACCAGTTGATCGCCATTTTGCGAGTGTCTTAACAGACGTACACAAAAATATAGCCGCCGCTAAGGGTGGCATTAAATCTTGAGTATTTTGTTTGTTTTCCATGAAAGTAATCTCTATAAGCCTGCGCCATACGGCAGGATTAAAGATTATTTTAGGGAGTGTTATATAAAGGTAGTACGGTGTTTGGGTAGATGTTTTTCTGCGCTAAGTGCCCGTCACTTACTGGACACACTGAGGAGTATAAGTGTCCGTCACTTACTTGGTGGTTAGCGGGTGATAAGTGACGCTAATCTACATAATCACGGGCTAACCCCCGCTCCTTCTTCCACCCCTGAATTAACCTTTCAATGGCACGCTGTTCAATAGAGTTGTTAATACCTTCAAGGTATAAGAGCTGAGTAATTGCGGATGCCTTACAGCCAAGGCTATAACCCTCCTTGCTTGGAGCACCCTTCCATAGGTTGAATATGAGAAGCCTCTCCTTCGCTGTTTTATCATGTCGTTTGATTGGCTTCACAATTGTTTTATTGAGTTTTTGAAGGCGCTTTATTTCATTTAAAGCTGGTACAAATTCTTCACCTGAGGCGCAATGAATATTAAGACCGACCTTCTCGCCTAAGCTTAGTGTAGCAATATGGGCATTAAGCTCTGCTAGTGATTTTAGCGCGCTCTTTGTCAGTGTCTCTGTTAATTCAGACCTTGTTGCAATGCTATTTTCTGGCTCTCCGTAAAAGTATGCACTGAGTGCTATAGCAACTCCACCATGCCAACTCTTTCTATCCCCTACATGTAATAAAGTGTTCAATGTTTTTTTAAAGTCATAAGGCAACGACTCGCTGTACTCCTCTCCATATACCTCTGAATAGTGCTCACTTTTCATACAAAGATTAATATACTCATTAAGACCCAATTCAAATGCTCTTTGTAGTGACTTTGCGTCTTTAATTCTGGAGTTTTCTCTTGTTGGCGCAGAACACTTTTTGAGCGTTGCTTCTTTAGCTACGATAAAGGGACGCTGAGCGTACAGCCACTTATAAACTTTTGTCGAAGAGAGTCTGGAGAACTTTGAATTAACAATTTCATTTTTCTTAGTGATTATTTTGTAAGATTCTTCATAGAAATCAAAATTATCTGAGTCATTCCTTTGAAATATTTCCAAGGCTTCTTCGTGCAGCTCTATTGCATTGATGCTATCGTTTGCTTCAATAAAAACATCAAACTCTTCTTTGCTTGGTACTGCCATACACTCGTTCCTTCGCATCGTTCAAATAATAACCAAGTCAGGCTGGTGAACGTGTCCAGCTTTTCGGGAGCTACCCTAGGCTTGGTTTAGTTGGTTTACTCTTTTGGCTTTATGCTACTTTCCACTTCACTTAATGAGAATGTACGCTGTTTTCCGCTCTTAACTTGCTTAAGCGTTTGCTCTGCTAGGTACACGCATTCAATGTCGTCTAGGTGTGTCTCAATGGCTTCACGCATATAAAACGTGGCGGTTCTGCCTGTTTTTGCGGCAAATTCTTGTAACCTTTCATATATATCATCGTCTAGCCTAATAGACGCTTGCTTACTCATGATATAACCCCACTCATTTACGCTATTGCCTGTATATCCTCAATATGCTCTGGGTGACATTTACTTAGGTCGTAGCTGCTTTGTAGGCTCACCCAATAGTCAGGAGTGGTGTTGAAATATTTAGCCAATCTGAGCGCGGTATCAGGCGTTATTGAGCGTCTTTGCTTTAGAATCTCGCTCACCCTTGTAGCTGGCATAAACGTGTCTTTAGCCAAGCGATAGGGGGTAATACTCATGTCCTCTAGCAGTTCTTGCAGAAACACGGCGGGGTGAAATGGGTTGTTAATCATAATAGTTACTCCTAGTGGTAGTCCGTTATCTCTACATTAAAAGCGTCACCATTCTTAAACTTAAAACACACGCGCCATTGCTTGTTTATACGTATGCTGTGTTGTCCTTTTCTTTCACCGCCTAATTTCTCAAGCTGATTGGATGAGGGCAACCTTAAGTCATCAAGATCATGGGCATTATCTAACTGTACTAAACGCATTAAGGCACGTGTTCTTATACTGCTGGGGAGTTTCTTAGAAAACTCACCCGCTGCTACCTTTTCGGTCAGCTTGTTAGCGTAGCTTTTAATCATATTTATATATTAACGCCATTCGTTATTAATGCAAGCCGTTATGCTAATTACTTCTTCCATCTTTAATACACTTTTTGTTGTTCGTTATCCGTGTAACTTGATTAGGTTATCTTTTTGGGTCACTCTTGCCTGAATATAATCAGCCACCTTGTTAATGGCTTCTCTTAACGTCGCTTCTTCTGTAACGATATACCCGCCTGTCACGTCATTGGTTGTAACATGGTTCATTAGTCGTTTAATCATTGTTAACGGAAGATTGACGGCTTCGGCAATCGTTGCAAATGTGCGCCTGCAATCATGCGGACTAAATTCCACACCGCTTGCTTTAGTAACCACCTTCATTGGTTCGCGGGGATGCCGCATGTGCATTGCGGGCTCCCTTCCAGAAAATACCCATTTATGATTACCTGTTTGCTTCTTTAAATTCTCAAGGTATTTAATTAACGGTGCTGGTATCGGTAGCCTGTGATTTGTGCCATTTTTAGTACCTAGTAGCCTGATGTTTTTTGACTTTAAATCAACCTGTGCCCACTCCAGCGTTAAGGCTTCGCCACTACGGAACCCCATATATAGAATCATTAAAAAAAAGACTTTCGCCTTTTGGTTTCCCAAAGCCTCAACTGCTTCATGCCATGCCTGTAACTTATCACTTGGGATAACCCTGTCTTTACGATTACTCTTATGCCATAAGCGCGCCTTACTCAATATATTAGCTGGGTTTTCATCTATCATGCCCACTGCATTGGCATAGTTAAGCGTAAGGCGAAGAACTCTCATAGTTGTATTAGCGGTGGTTTTACCAGCTCGACTAATTTTCTTATGCCGTCTTAATATCATATCTTCAGTGATGCTGCTGACCGGCTTTGTTAACCAATCGCTAAAACCTCGCTTTAACTTATATCGGTAGTTTTCAATCGTGTAGGGCTTTAAGTCACGCTCCGATAAATACAGCTCAAGTACATCAGAAAGACTAGTCTTCTTTACTCTCTGTTTGCGTTTTTCAGCGGTTGGGTCAATGCCTGAATTAATAGCCGCTAATATGCTTTGAGCCTTCTTTCTTGCTTCAGTTACTGACATGTCGTTAGTGTTGGCTAGTGTTACACGTTGAGCATTACCCTTGACGTACTTGAGCACCACAAATGATTTATTGCCAGTGCAACTCACTCGACAGGATAATTTTTTTACTTCGTTGTCATAATAATCAACACGACCTTTTTCGGGTATCGGTAACGCTTTGATTCGTGGCTGTGTGAATGTAATTCTTTTACTCATTGTAATCACCTTCTGATGGGGTCGGAGTATCTCGGGTCAATGCCTGGTCAATGCCGGGTCAATGGTTTCCAGTAATTTTGAGTATATCCTAGTTATCTAAAGAGACAAAGAAATAAGTTTCTATCCCTTTATACATAAGGCTTTAGGTGGCTAATGTGTTGATTTAAGCGGGGGCAGTAAAACCGTACTACATGTAACTTAAAATCCCGCGGCTTTAACGGCCGTGCCGGTTCGATTCCGGCCCCAG
>OJHE01000237.1_pt1 | contig 17460 bp, 14 predicted proteins | sample 1595221 | NCBI WGS metagenome assembly OJHE01 (sample SAMN05416831, study PRJEB24817) | seawater metagenome | isolation source: Sea water | place: Canada:Atlantic | collected 2013-07 | reverse complement strand
GAATGGGTGGCAGGCTTCGTCTGGAATCAGTGGCAACCTTGGTCTGGAATACGCAAACCACAGCCTGATTGCTTTTCAGTGAGGTAGAAATTGCGCCAACCTCAAGTCCATCGCGCTTTTTCTCACGGCACTTTAAACAGAAAATCGATGAGGTTCCTTTACCGGTTCCGGACACTTGAAAGAGACCACTCCCTTTCTCGTAAGCGCCGAGGCTAACTTCAACTGCTCCATCAGAATTTTTGACAGGAGTCAGTGCCAAAAAGCTTTCACATGTCGGATTGCGGCACCCATTGACCTGAATGCCAGCCACTGGAAGAGGGATGCGGGGATGTTGCTGCTGGCCAGATATCGAACCCATAAAAAAAGCGCCATACTGTCTGGATATCCAGTAGTATAGCGCTTTCGTCGGCCTTGTCACCCAAGCCAGCACCACTTAAGGTAAACGGCTTGAGATCAAGCTGGCGTTTATCCAGCCGGGCAAGCCGCAGCAGAACGCCTATATCGAACGCTACAACCGAACGGTCCGTTACGATTGGCTGGCACAATATCTGTTCGACAGCACCGAAGAAGTCCAGGATTATGCCACTCGCTGGCTCTGGCACTACAATCACGAACGACCCAATATGGGACTCGGAGGAATTACTCCTCAACAGAAGTTGGCCATGCTGGCCTGAGGTCTACTTTTGAACTCCGTTAAAAATGGGGGAATTACCTTTTCGCAATACCCCGAAAACGACAGGTTGCTCACGTCGACGGCCCGGAGGCTCAGTAATGGTGCAAGTCGCCAGGAAGGGACGCGCCCCACCTCAGTAAGCGGCAAAAAATAGCACGACGACGCCGGCCAGCGCCAAGCCGCCGTGACTCAGGATCACCCACCAGGGTTTGGCCTGGCGGAACACCACGCCAAAAAACAACGCCCCACCCAGAAACGCCGCGCCCAGCAGGCCGAGCGCCCAGTATGCGGTCTGCGGAATCGTGGCGTCGGGTCCGGCGGTATACAAGGCATATCCCAGCATTATGAGACCGACAAAGCCCAGCACGCCATGCCCCACGCCGAACCATGAGGGATAACGCACCTTCATTGCCGACAGCAGCGCGAACAGCAGCCCGCCCGCAGCAGCAGCAGCCAGCACCCAGAATGCCCACTGTATAAGTTCCATCGATTCATCCTCAATTTGTAATGTTTTTAGAATGACGGTCAGAACTGACCGCCCCCAAACACCCCGCCCTATCGCACAATACAGCGTAGAAACGAGGGGTGACCGACTCCGTAACTAAATCGCGTTTCACGCCATTTTGGGACACGAAGCGCGGCTAAGGTCCATCAGCGCACAACCATAGCCGTCCTCCTATAAACGAGCAAAAATACCTCAGCCCTTGAATGGTGCTGTGTCGAAATAGTCACGCCAAGCGGTAATCTTTCTGTCTTTGACTTGGAAAATACTCATCAGACGCAGGCCGGCCAAGACTTTGCCACTTGCGTCGCAAAGATCATCGATTCGCTCAGTCATCACTGATTCGCCGCATCGGATCGCTGACACTATCTTCATCTTGAAATCGTTAGAGTCGATCCCATCGACAAAACCGTTCATAACCATTATCGACCCCTCTGGGCTCTTCGCAAGGGTCAGTCCGACGCTTCCGTAGACGCAGAGTCCTCTGTCGAATTCTCTGAGCGCGTTGCAAACGGTTCCGAGGCTTTGAGAACCTGGCTTATCACTCCGATGGTCTGAGTTATGGTGAAATTTTTGCTCTCCGCGTGGAGCGTAGTTTTGGGAATGGTGCCGGGATGATTGCGGTTCTTCAACCGCACACGACAACAGTGTCTTCTAGTTTTGATCTCTCAGCAGGTCGTTCATCTGGTGCTTTAACGGAATCTTGGAAGTGCGCCAACCAATACTTCCAGAAGCTTCGGACGAACCTGCATAAACATTCCCGCTTACTTACGCACGAAGTAGTAAATTCTAATTAGAATGAATGGGTATAGCCAAAAACAAAATTATCTTGCGCTATGGACGACCTGACAGCTGATGAGGTGTTAAAATCCGATTGGTTGGTCATGCTATGCTCAAAGGCTCGAGAGTATGCGGCATCGAACCTGCCTGATTTTGAAACTTGGTAGCTAATGCCTAAGGTTGCATGCCTCTTCAGAACTGCTGGAATCAGGGCCAACAACCCCTCATCATTGAATGGCTGCGTAGCCTGACGGTATCCTGCCCGCAACGTTAAATTTTGGGTCGCGGCATACGACGCTCCAATCGCCACTATCGTATGATCCTTGGCATTCTGAGGAAGCTTCAGATCAACATCTCCGGCGTCACTGGCAAACCCCACCTTAATATCCTTCAGGGCGTCCTTCCAGAAAACCCGAGACAGATCTAAAGCGACCAGGAATTTGTCAGTGAATTGATGACTCACCCCTACATCCAATTTGGCAGGACTATTAAAATCCAAAACTCGTACTTGTCCTTCAATAGGTATATTTCCCACGATACCGTCAACCGCAGTGACCGTTCCGTTCCCTTTCAAATCGTTCATTTTACTCTTGAACATGTAGGAAATGCCCAAATTTGTTTTGGGCGTCACCTTGTACGCCATACCTAATCTACCCGAGTACCCCCAACCATCAACACCACTTGAGACTTCTTTGTTTTTGCTGACGCTTATGTGTACTCCGCGTGGATCAGGTAAAGTCCCGACCAATCCCAGTAGCGACCCGGACGCGCGGCCATCCCCAATGAGACTACCCAACTGTTTACTTCCAAACAAATAATCAAGATTCAAACCTGTCCACTTTGCATCCAGGGTTGCACCGACGGAGAGATCGTCATTAACCTTAAAACTCGCAGCAAGCGGTATGTCGAGAATAAACAGACGACTTGCATTCTCGAGCCCCGTATCAGCACCGGCAGCATAGCCCGTCTCACCAATATCGCCGCGCGACAAAAAGCTAGATTCACCATATTCAACACCCACTCCAGCTTGAGCAAACATGCCCGCACCAAAGGTCCAATTTGAAACTTTACTGGTGAAAGCAATCTGAGGGGCTACATATGGCCCTCGATTATGTGAGTGCGTACTCGATGATACCTTTTCACCTGTGCCAAGATTCGTCGCGCTAATATCCGTAGTAATCAGGTCGAACCCTAGCAACACTTCACCTGTCGTATCGGACAAACCCATCGTCGCCGGGTTAACCATCATTGACGCAGGCCCGACATAATGAGATGCGGCCGTTCCTCCCATACCCCTGGAAATCGCTCCAAATCCCTCTAGAAACAATCCCTCCGTCGCTACCGCGTAGCATGAGATCACATACAGAACCAGACCGATAATGCATTTATTGAATATTTTAAATCGCATATCCTTTCACCACCTTTTTATTTTTGTTTAATGAACCATGATTTCAGCTTATCAACCGATCATGCCTCCTTTTAGCATAAACGGCATAAAACTGGATTTATAAGCCTTTCGACTTATTAGGAGGTTGTACGCTATCCGTAAGAACAGCGCACCGAGGCTTGAAGGAACTCTTATCCCTTTAAACGATACAAATTACCGGCTTAAGTGTTATTCCTTTTTCCGAATCTTCCGCAGCTCGATCAATTTCATCAAATGAGTAAAATTTAATTAATTTATCAAACGGAAACTTTCCTTGGCGATACAACTCCACCAATCTTGGAATAAAGATATCCGAAACAGCTTGACCCTCAATAATTCCTCGGAGCTTACGGTTAAATAGTAAAAAATTAACATCAACAGGGACTGTGGTCCCCATTGGTGGTGCACCAACAATACCGATCTCACCACCTACGGCGGAGCTCAAGATCGCTTGCGACAGCACGGAAGGCAAACCGCTGGTTTCCAGCACATACGGAGCCCCATCAGCGCACAGTTTCTTGATCTCCTCAACTGGATCAGTATTTGTTGCATCAATCACGTGGGTCGCCCCAAGCTCATGAGCTAATTTCAGGCGATTTTCCTTGACATCGACGGAGATAATCTTCGTACATCCGGCCACGACGGAAGCCATCACTGCAGAAAGACCTACGGCCCCAGCACCAAAGATCACGATAGCGGAGCCCGCAGGAGGATTGAGTGCATTAAGAACAGACCCTGCGCCCGTCTGAATGCCGCACCCGAGCGGCCCAAGGAGTTCAAGTGGGACGTCTTTAGTGACCTTCACAGTGTTGCGTTCGTAAGACAAAGCATAGGTCGCAAAGGAAGACTGCCCAAAAAAACTCGCCCCAACTTCCTCTCCATTGTGTTCGTGAATGGTGCACTCACCGGTAACTGAGCGCCCCATAAAATTGGGGACGAAAGAGTTGGCACAACTTGTGGGATCACCGGAAAGGCATGCTTCACAACCACCACAAGTATAAAAAGTCAGAACAACATGATCGCCCGGTTGTACTTTTTTGACAGAAGATCCAACCTTCTCAACCACGCCAGCCCCCTCATGCCCAAACACCATCGGGAGAGGAACCGGGTAATGCTGATCACGACAAATCAGATCGGTATGACACATTCCCGTCGCAACCACTCGAACCAGAATTTGATCCTCAGCAGGCTCATTAAGGACTAAATCTTCGAGTTCAAATGGACCACTTTTTTGACGAACAACTGCTGCTTTTATTTTCATTTTGGTCTCCGTTTTTGAATCATCACACAGTTTAAAAACCACTCATCATCTCTCGCCAAGCTCAACACACTCTTTTCCGGATGTGCTTAACCAAAAAGGTAATTCCCCCTTACACTCCTGGCACTATTGCGCGGTCGCAGCGGTTCGATTGTAAAAACGATCTGCATATATCGATCCATGCGCCACACCAAGTCGAAGAAGCTCGGTCTCAGCCGCGTCAACCATCGGCGGTGGCCCGCAGAGGTATGCTTCACACGACCGCCCCTGCAGATATTCTTGAAAATATTCAGTCACCATGCCTCGTTTCCCTTTCCAGGAGGATGTCGCCGGTTCTTCGGACAACACTGGAATAAGCTCTAAGTGTCCACCCCAATCCCGTTGAAGCGCTTGAATTTGTTCAAGGCAATATAAATCACGCTGCTGCCGCACCCCAAAAAATAAGAAAACATCACGCTCGCGTTGGGTTCCGGTCATGCTCTCCAAAATGCATTTAATGGGTGCGAGCCCCGTTCCACCAGCCACGCAGACCATCACGTCGTCGCTTTCATGGAACCCAAACTGTCCGTACGGGCCTCGCAACGTAACGGTGGTCCCAGTTCGATCACCACCAAATAGCCAACCACTGAAAACGCCTCCTGGCACTAGGCGGACATGAAAGTTCAGGCTGCCGTCAGCTTGGGCGGGGGTCGAAAATGAATAACTTCTTACAACAGACAGTTCTGTGTATTCAATATCAGCATACTGACCAGGATTAAAAGCTATTGGTTTTTCTGGCATGAGAGTCAATCCGATTACATCGTGTGCCAGAGTTTTCTGTTCACTGATCAAGGCTATCGTCTCTTCCGGAACAATGGCCCTTCCGAGTTCTGAATCCAGTTCAATTTCCAGGTCTTCTTTAGGTATAGACTGGCAACCCAACCGATACCCAGACTGATATAAATCACCACTTAGTCCCATAGCAGATGATGCCAGTTCGCTTATCTTCCCCGAGACCAGTTTATATTTACACGAACCACAGCTTCCGACTTTGCAATCATGTGGAAACGCCAGGCCATGATGCAGTGCACTTTCCAAAATCGTCTGACCTCGTGGAACTTTAAATTCCACTCCTTGCCCTCTCACAGAAACAGTTAGCTCTCGAGAAGGCGCAAATAGGCCAATGATTTTCTCAAACATATTCAAGCGTCCATCATTAAAATTTCGTGGTCATTACTTGTGAAAATACCAGAACGATATCTTTGTTCCAGGCGTTTATGGCAACAGGGAGATGATGCGTCCGCCGGCACACAAATTCTTTTGACAAAAAAGGCCGTAGAGCCATTTTGCTCCATAGGCTTCTACGGCCAACATCAAAAAAATTCTATACGTTGACTGCTATTAACCTCGTGGCCATTCTTCCCAATCAAGTGCTAGCAATCCCAATGCTTTCAGTCGAGATTGCTAGACATGAACCGCCATCAGTTTAATAAAATTATTAAGCTGCCTCTGGTATCCACTGTGGCCATCCGGCATTTTTATTAGCCTCCATGGCCAACTTTCGCTCACCGGGCGTGGCATATTGCAGATCCCAATCCTTCAATTTCGGCTTTGCAACGAGATTCTCCCAAAGAGGCGGAACAAGTCCAAGCAGAAAGCACAAGAATAGTGAGGGCATCTGGGGAGCCTCCTTTTCCGGGTGCAGGTAGTAGAACCGTGTATAGCCGTCAAGGTGATGGTTAATATGGTTCGTGATCTCGCATCCCAGCGGGCGGACGATCATTCCCATGTGGTTCCAAGCGTGGTGCAGGAGGATAGGGTGGCCGATTTCGCGCACTAACCCATAGTGTTGAAAATAATTGAAGCCCTCAACGATCGCTTTCGCAATCAGCATTGAAATAATTGTAACCAGTCCCGACTCTGCCCCTCCAAAATAAGTTACCACGCCAGGCAGAGCGATCAGGAGCATGACATACTGGTACATTTTGTTTGACAAATGCCACGGCGACTTTCCTTTTCGACGCAAGGTCTCAGCTTCAATTTTTGCTGCATCCATGACGGAACCAACCGTTGCACTGACCACGAAACTGTACATTGTCTGGCCACGGAATGGGGTATCGCTATCCAGCGGCGTGTCGAGCTCTAGGTGATGCGTGTTGACATGAGCAATATCTCGGTTTGGATCACCATAAAAGGTTGCCAATAATTGCGCCATTCTCCGCGGCAACCAGTGCCGCCGGTGCATCAATTCGTGCGAAACTGGAAGTGTAGGTACCCCACTAAGCCAAGCCAAAGAAAGAATGCTTCCCAGAAATTGCACGGGTTCACCAAGGTCAATCCTTCCTTCCCTGACGCCGAAAATAAGAAACCCATACATAGCAATCATTAATGGTAATTGCAGGTACTGAGTAAGGTCTGCAAAAAAAGGACTTACCTTTCTCTCTTCATAATCCCTAGGTAACAAAACATCCAGTATCATCAGCGAGGGAAAGGTTGCAGCCCCGAGCCAAACCCAATCTCCTCCATAATAAAAGCCCAATGCCCCGCAAGCGCTGACAAGTGGAATCAGGTAGTAACGAATGGTATCCATATTTTCCTCCTTTTATTTATTGTAATAACGGATTATCAAATATATTAATCATCAAAGGTTTTGTTTAACCTGACCTATCCAACCAGGTCAGAAGGGGTAAATGGAGGGCTTTTCAACCATGCTGATCCATTGAGACTGAGTAAATTCATCAATACTCGCAAGTCCGCCAAACCTTCCACTGCTACCCGAGGCTCCCATTCCTCCAAAAGGAACATGTGGCTCACAGTTGATCGGCTGGTCATTGATATGAACCATCCCTGTTTTTAAGTTCCTCGCAATCTCCAGACCCGTCGCCAAGGACTTAGTGTGAATAGACGCAGCCAAGCCATATTCCGAACTGTTTGCCAATTCGATGGCTTCCTCTACGCTGTCGACAACTGTGATTGGTGCCACTGGGCCGAAAGTTTCCAACTTGAAAACATCCATTTTCGGCGTTACGTCCATGAGCACGGTAGCTTGGTAGTAGCGATCCTGATAGGCACCTCCCGCCAAGATCTTTGCGCCGGCCTTTTGCGCAGATTCTACGAGAGCATGGACGTGTGCCACTTGTTTATCGTTGATAAGAGGACCGAGGTGTACTTGATCCGTTTTCGGATCTCCAACCACCAGATTCCGAGCACGTAGCGCAAGTTTCTCTGCGTATTCCTGCGCAATGTCACGATGCACCAGATGACGCCCAGCGGCCATGCACACTTGGCCCTGATGTAAAAATGTGCCCCATGCAGCGCAACTGGCGGCTCCATCAAGATCTGCATCAGGCAAAACGATGTGGACATTGTTTCCGCCGAGCTCAAGCGCAACCTTTTTCAACATTCCCCCGCATTTCTCTCCAATCAACCGACCCACCTGGGTCGACCCGGTAAAAGAAATCATGTCAATTTCTGGACTCGCCACCATTGACTCCCCCGCTTCTGCCCCCCCCGGAAGGACGTGGAGAACGCCATCTGGCAAACCCGCCTCGGAAAATATCTCAGCAATGAGCGCGCCTCCAGTGATGGCAGTCTGAGGGTCGGGTTTTAAGACTACGGCATTACCCAGCACCAACGCTGGCGCTACCGAACGCATAGACAGGAACAGCGGGAAGTTCCACGGTGCAATCACACCGACCACGCCAACTGGAACTCGCTGACAAAGGTTCAGCCGCCCTGCAACGGCCGATGGAAACGACGTACCATCAGGCAAGAACGCCAAACTCGCAGCCTGATGCATCTGCTGATAGGTAATCCCGGCCTCCCACAAGCCTTTCTGTCGAATCGCGCCGCATTCCCGAACGTTCCAATCGGCGAACTCATTTTCGCGCTCTTTCAGTTTTTCCGCAGCCTTTCGTACAATCTCGGCTCTTTCACTGAAGGGTATTGCAGCCCACCCCTTTTGAGCTCGCCTGGCTGTCTGCGCAGCAGCGGCGACATCCTCACCATTTGCAATGCCCGTAACGCCAAGCAGATCGCCATTGGATGGATCGGTAACATCACAGACACCACCCCGCGCTTCTACCCACCCAGAGCTGAACACTTTTCCAGACCAAATAGAGGCCTCTCTTCTTTCTTGCTGCATCACTCCCCCTCGACATTTAATAGTTATTGATTATTGCGCCCGCATCAAATACATTCCGACCCCGGAGTCAAGCGGAATACGAGAACGCACTACTGCCTAACCTTCTGACCAGATTGCGTCTTGGACTAACTGTTAAAATTGTGCCCTGGTTTCCATGCGCCAGACAGACGTTACTATCCCCCCCGCATTCTTCGTCTGTGCTCGAACAACTCAGGATCAACAACCATGCCCCAACGGTCACGACAAAGGTGTTTTTCGTCGTAGTCTTTGATAACGCTGCCTACTTTTGCCATTCGATTGCCTTGCGTGGATTCCTTTATTCTTCTTGATAATGATATAAGTCCCCTGGGGTGACTATCCGGACAGCGCATTCTTTGTCCTGGTACTGCAAATGTTATATTTTGGAATGCATCACACTATTAACAACACCGAAAGCAACAGCCTGAATTATTCCCAGAGTCCCGGATAAGCATTCAGTGAAATGAGCGATATATGGCGGCAAGTGACCAAGGCAGGTTGATATTCAGTGACAATTCCGAGCAGCTGATGGCACGGCTGGACGAGGTTGAGTCCAACCTCGCTGTCTGAACAACTTACTTGCCACCCGATCCGGATCGGTTACGAGTACAATCCCCCATCCAAGCAGCACTACAGGGACCCCGCCTATGACTGCAGAAATAGAAAAAAATGCCAACCCCCCACGTCAAGGGATCGGTTCTCTTGAGATCGGCTTGCGAATTCTGGATACCATTGCAGAGTCACCCAGGCCCGTGACCCTCAAAAACCTGTCCGACCGGCTGTCGCTTTCGCCCAGCCGACTGCACAAGTACTTGGTCAGCCTGCTGCGCATGGGCCATATCGCTCATGACACCGGCAACGGCTACACGCTGGGCAGATCCTGCCTGACACTCGGAGTAGCAGCCATTCGCCGCATCGATCCGATTCGACTGGTTTTCAGTGCGGCTGAAGAGCTGAATAAGGCCAGCAACAGGACCGTATCGGTGACAATCTGGAACGGCCATGCGCCGCTGGTAATCAAATGGCTGGACTCCACCTCTCCCGTCGCTGTCAATATACGGTTGGGGCTGGAACTGTCTCCCTTCTTCTCAGTGTCAGGCCGAATTTTCCTTGCCAGCCTACCCCATGAGCGCCGTGAAGAGATACTGGAGCAGTTTTTCCAGCATCCACCGGCCCTGCCTCGTCATGGCGGCCGTGCCCTTGAGCGCGAACAGTTTCGACAACACCTGCTTCAGGTTAGGAACGACAACCTGTGTTGTTTCTACGGCGACTACTTACCGGACCTGAACGTGGCGGGCAGCGCCATTTACGATATCAACGGCCACATCTCATCGGCCGTCAGCCTGATAGGGATGGCCTGCGACACCGACATCACCTCGGGTTCACCGCTACGGCAACAGCTGATAACCTGCGTACAGAAGGTCACGGATGAGATCTGCGGTCAGCCACAACTGAAACGGCACGCCTAAATCAGGCGTGCCGCTCATATTAACCGAGTGAGCTACCACTTGGTGGCATTCAGTGGCTTCAGCGCCTGCGCTGCAGCGTTTCCGACGGCAGCTCACCAAACATCTTGCGATAGTCGGATGAAAAACGCCCAAGGTGGGTAAAGCCGTAGTCCAAAGCAACTTCCGTCACATTGCGAATAGCCTTGCCACCGGCCAAATCTTCACGCAGGCTTTTCAGCTTGGCTTGCTTGATGAACAGCTTCGGCGTCACACTAAAATACTTGGCAAACAAGTTGTAGACGGTGCGGGTACTCACATTCCCCACCTGCGCCAGTTCTTCAACGCTCAGGTCAGCGCGGATATTGGTCTCGATGTAAGCCAAGAGGTGGCAAAAACTGGGATCATTGGCGTGTAGGTCATGCTCGGAGGCAATATTGCTGCTGAACTGATGCAGCAGCTTGCGGATCAGAATTTCGCGATAGGGCCGCTGCACATGCTCCAGACCCAACTCGCTGCCATTGGCCTCTGCTAACAGCACATCCAGCAACCTCAGGAAACATGCCGATTCACTCAAGTCTATAACATCAGATGAAAACTTAACCCCTTCACGAGGCAATGAGCCTGCCTGATCAAGGCATATTTCGTTGATCAGCGCTGGAGGCACTGTAACAATAACTTTTTCGCAATCAGCAGAATACGTTAGCGATACTTGATCATAGGGATTAACCATAAGTGCTTGACCAGGCAACAGCCGAATGTTCTTGTCCGGGAAGCGCCAAAGGCATTCACCTCGGGCCACAAACTGAAAATGGTAGATCTCTCGAGGTTCGGGACAACGAACATTCACCTTCTCACCGTAGCTGATGGATGACAGCCCGAGGCCAGCGAAATCACGGTAATTGAGGCGAGAGGCTTGCGTGCGACTGCAAACCCGATCCGCAAATTCCAGTATGTGGTGCCCGACATGACGACTGAAGTAATCGGATACTTCTAGCGGGTGTGCCTGAGCAAAAACCACGGCATTACTGAGCACGTTTGATAACATGGCTTGCACCGTATGTTGTAATTATTGTCAACGCTTTAATTATGGGTAAATTTGGGAGGGGTTGCAACGCCCCTTTTTTTGATTACACATCAATCCGCACTATCTGGAGTTATTATCAAATCTGGCAAATGGCCATAAGGCGGCGTCTCTGCCAGATTGATTGATCATCCACGCGTTCTCCATCCCGAAACTGGACGTTGTTCACCACCAGCTTCAGTTGGTTGAACCCCTTGATCCGCTTCCAGCGTTTCTGAACGGAATGGAGCAATTTGAACACCATCGATAACGTGGTGTCGGGTTGCCACAGGACCAGGTTCGCTTTGTACTCAGCCTTACCTTGGCGAAGGTGGACTCAATCAGATTGGTGGTCCGCAAATGAATCCAGTGCGCTGCCGGGATGTCGTAAAAGGCGAGCAGTTCATCCCGATCCTTTTCAAGGTTTTCCATGGCCTTCGGGTACTTGTCCCGGAATCGCTTCAAGGTGCTGTCAAAGGCTTTGTGAGCGCCCTCACGGGTCTTCGCCAGATAGAGAAACCAGAGCCCTGTCGCCTACGGCCAGCTTGGAGGCATAATCCAGGCCCCGCTCCCGCAAGCCGGTGAGCAGCTCTCGCCAGCTGGCTTCAGACCCCCGATGGCCATCTTCAACCGCGACCAGTTCCTTGTGGCCATACTCGGTAACTCCTATGATCACCAACAGGCAGAGCCTGTCATCTAGACAACCATTGCTGTAGACACCATCCGTCCACCAGTAGATGAGCGCTTCTTCTCAGCTCACGGCGACGCCAATCTTGGCGCTCTTGCAGCCACCTCGTCTTGAGACGTGACACCGTGTTAGCGAATCAGCCTCCGGATAAGCCAGCTCAATAACGGCCTTCACCCTGGGATCACCCGGAAACTGTGCCGGGGCAATCGGGTATTGTAGGAACATCAGGCTCCGGTCTCAAAATAATCAATCTCGGGCAGCTGACCGAACCTGTCCTAGGCATTTCCGCCATCAACAAACCGGCTTTGGCTAGATTCCAGGGAAAATTGGCTTGAGTCCTGCCCGGGTGAGTATATTCAAGCGTAGAGTCACTGATTCAGGAACAGGCCACAAGCCTCTATAGCTGAGAAGAAAGCTACTTCTGCTTCCTCCGTACCATGGGAGGAGCTACGTTTCAGAAGGTCATTGATCGACATACGCATCTTCCCATCTGGATCCAGTTACCATTGATCACTCTAGGCTATTGCAAATAAAAATCCTATTCTATTAATCTATAATATTTTAACTCATTGTTTTTACGAGATAAATTAAGGATAGTCTGAATTCATTGTGCTACTAAATGGAAATCTGATTATTAGCCCAGGCAGTTCAACTTAAATTTTTCAATGGTGCCCGCGTAGCCTTTTGATGGAGCACCGAGGCCCAATCGAACAACTTCCGACTCGCTACGACCAATTTCAATACGATGGCGGCCTTTACTGGGGCACGAAAGGTTCTGGCTCTGGCACTGCTATTGCCTGCTGGTAAGCGGGCCATGTCGTCTGTGACACAGGAGATCACGTGGCCAAGTGGAGGGAAAACTGGTACACAACCTGGTTTCGAAACTTGATCCAGGCGCTGAGCATGTCATTCCCCCCGATAGCGTAAAAACAGCTCAGGAAGCTGAAACTGATCTGTAAACAAGAATCAGAGCTGACGCGCGCCGCCTTCAACTCTCATAGATCGCATCTTCCAAAATGCCGACGCCACCGACTACATCGATCATCTTTCGAGGCGAGAGATCACCAAACAGTGAATCAGGTGTATCAAACCAACGTTCAGCTTTCGTTCTTGAGCCAAACTTTTCCTCGGCCCCCAGAAGCAGATCCGCTTCAATCATCTGTCGGATTTTTCTCATCGGCAAATAGAGAGTTTCTTGACCATGGAAAGAGCGCCCAATTTCCTGGAAATCGTATTTCCGGAAAAAGTCTTCACTTTTCTGGGTTAACGGGTCAACAACTAAGGCAACACCTAGTTGAGTGTGGGTAAAGAGCTCCCAAGACTGAAGCAGTGCCTCTACTAGCAGTTCTTCACCAACGCGCATTGGAGTGCCCTGATATTCATTATGAACACCGAACCAGGCTAACTTAAAAGCGGGTAATGGGTAGTGGGGATAGTTCCCCTGGATGTCTGTATGAGCCACCGTACAACTGGTTAGAGTGTAAAACCCAACTATTGGCGTTGGATGAAAATCCACCATTTCATCATCGAGTGCCACCCAGGTTCTATTGATGGATTGCTGGGCTTGCTGACTCGCCCGCTTTTTCAGGAACTCATTGACGTCAGCAAGCCCGCAATCAAACGTTTTACGGTCGTGAAGTTTCTTGTTCAGTTCTTCTATAAAAAGCACTTTCCTGTTTCCGTTTATGTCGGCGGCGCATGGCTGCTGACAACGCTTCATTTGCTGTCTCTGGTGACTCGCATGTCGCCTTAAAGGCAGCAAAGGCCTCGCTGTTCAACCGCACAACTTCTGCTTCCTCGATTGCTCGACTGGCTTTTTCGCGAATTGCTTGCACTACAAAATCGCTCAAAGTTTTCGAGCCCACTAAAGCAGAAGCCCGCGCCGCAAGGTTCTTGATGTCTGGATCCAATCGTAGGTCCAGCCTTGCGACTTTATGCTGCATTTTTTCATCTGCTGGAAATTTCTCTTTAAAAGAGTTTTCCTCAGCATCTCCCGTTATTGTGTTGGACAATATTTCTCTCTTTCTTCAGCGCCTTTGAAAGACACACCCAAATTGTACGGACATTTACCGTACAGAGCAAGAAGCCATTTATGGTTTGAAGGATAGGCCCCACTCCTGGCCCTATGTCACAAAAACAGGGTAAGGTTGTCATGCTGGGATTTCTTCACCGGAATTGACTGCATGCGAATAATCCGGGGATAACTTCCCAAGATGGACCAGCCCCAGAGGCTATGCCCGAGTCAGTACAACTGACCAGAATCCAGAACTTCAGGTTGAGGGTCTTGGGTATTGAGCGTTAACAGAAACGGCTTCGCCACTGGGTTACTCCAGAACTTGTTTTGCCCATTTGAGCTTTCCGCTGAACGTCGCCAGTAATTTCGCTTGCCCCTTGGGCGTCAGTTCACTGAAAGCTCTCACAAACGCTTGCTTTTCACGAGCCGCATGGCTCGCTCCCGCGTGCTCAAGCGCAACTCATAATTTTGCGGCGAGCGTTTTTTCATCAATGGACCGCCCCGTACAACTTGGCCGGGTCCTGAATCTTGTTTTGAGCCTTGGTGAAGATCTGCCCAAGCATTCCGGTCTGCCTGCCCAATTCACGCAATAGCTCAACATACAACACTTCGAGCTCAGCCCCCTTCTTACGGGTGAGCGACTGCCAGCTATACTACTCCGGGACCGCCACATCGCGACTGTAGGGCGTCTTGCTGTACTCATCCGCCATTTTCAGGAACATCAGGTAGGTAAGTGGCTCCAGATAGTCCCCCTAGCCCACGCCATCGTCTCGGAGAGTTGTACAGAAGCCCCCTAATGCTGCCGGTCAGACCAAAACGAAAGTAGCCATCAGGGCTGTAGGTACTCAGGCCAGACCGGACACTTTCGCTCGGGGAAATGCCAAACATGTCTTCGGTCCAGTCTTCACTGCTGTATGTCAGGCTTGGTCCGAAGGAAGCGGACCATTTCTCACTGAGTTGATCGCGCCATTGCGCCTTGAACGCCAATTGATAACCATTTACGTCGCCGGTAAAGGGTGTCTGTGCGGTGGCGCTGTAGGACCAGGCATTATCAGCGCAGGCAATGCGTAGACCGGCAATGGCGCCGCCATCAACCTTTTCCAGTAATTGAAGATCATTATCATTGTCACGCCCTGCTGTATAGCCAATGAAGGGTGAGACCCGCCAATTACTTTGGCGAATAGCATTCCAGCCCAGCCCATCGCGAACGTTAAATTAAAATAGAAACGATCGCCATAGCTCAGCCTCAGTATCGGCAAGGCCCGGGTTTCGTAGTCATCACTGCCCAGGTAATCAGGAGCATAGAGCGCACCGGCCCCGAGACTGGTTTCCCATTCTTCGCCTGCCACGCTTGGCGCTGCAACAGCCAGCAAATACAATGCAGCGATCAGTGAGCATGCGCTTCTGCGTTTTACAATATATTCATGCTCTCCTCCCCCGGTAGCCGCACCAGAGCGGCGCGGCTACCCGTGATATCAATTGGCGACATCATTCTCCCGGCTTTACCGGATCCCGGTACCCCGCCATCATCTTCATCATCCAGCCCGGGTACTCCTCGGGCAGGCGGCTGACTTCATCCAGGGCTACCAGTTCATCGTCGGACAAGCGGATTTGGGCCGCGCGGATATTGTCCCTGAGCTGCTCGGGCCGCTTGGCGCCAACGATGATGCTGGTCACAGGCTTCTGGTGTAGCAGCCATGACAGGGCAATCTGTGCCACATTGACCGGTTCGCCGTCGATCTGTTTGCCATCGGCAATCTCCCGCATAACCTTGATGACTTCGCTGCCCCGCTCGCGGTTGACGGGCGGAAAGTCAAACTTGGCGCGCCGGTTTTCTTCGGAAACGTCCGGCCCCTCGTATTTACCGGACAGGTAACCCCCGGCCAGTGGGCTCCACACCATCAGACCGACGTTCTCAGATTCCAGCATCGGAATAATATCCCGCTCCAGATCGCGACCTACGAGGGTGTAGTAGGCTTGCATGGATATGATCGGGCACAGGTTGCGGGCCCGGGTGATGCCGATGGCTTTCATCACTTGCCAGGCGGCCCAGTTGGACAGGCCCACGTAACGCACATGGCCTTGCTGCACCAGGGTGTTCAGTGCCTCCAGAGTTTCCTCGATCGGTGTGGCCGGGTCAAAACCGTGGATCTGGTACAGGTCAATATAATCCGTTTGCAGGCGCGCCAGGCTCGCCTTGCATTCGCTCATTATATGGCCGCGGGAAGCACCACGGGCATTGGGGCCAGCCCCCATGGGGCCAAGCACCTTGGTCGCCAGCACCACATCTTCGCGGCGAACGCCGAGATTCTTCAGGGACTGGCCGACGATGCGCTCACTGGCGCCGAAACCATAGATGTTGGCGGTATCGATAAAGTTGATCCCCGCCTCCAGGGCGATCTTCACGAGTTCGTCGGCCTGTTCCTGCTGCAACTGGCCGATCAGGCCCCAGATGTCCTCATCGCCGCCGAAGGTCATGGTGCCCAGGCACAGTTCGGATACGAACAGCCCCGAGTTGCCCAGCGACTTGTAGCCTGGACGATTGTCTCCATCGAACAGTGGTAAACTCTCAGTTGCCATGTTGCACCTCATCATGCTTTTCGGTTGGTGTTCCAGAATTCACTGTAAATACTGCCGGTTTCGGTTTGTTTGCACTCGCTTGTGTTACTGGGTGAAGATGGCCTTGTAGAAACGCATGGTGCCATCCCAGGAACGGCTGGCAGCCTCTTCATCATAACCAACCGGCATGCCGAACTCCTCGGCGATCTTGTCGGCGCCTGGGTTGGTGAATGAGTGCAGTACTCCGGGAAAGCTCACCAGTGTCAGGTCGACTTCGGCATCCTGCATCTCCTTGACCAGGCCCGCGACCTGATCCGAGGGGACCAGCTTGTCGGCACCGCCGGTGTACACCTGGATCCTGGCTTTCACGGACTCGGGTTCAGCCGTGAGGGGGCTGCCGAGCGCGCCGTGGAAGCTGACAACGCCGTCCAGATCGACGCCCATGCGCGCCATGTTGAGAACCACGGCGCCGCCAAAACAGTAACCCTGTGCCGCAATTTGGGACGCATCAACACTTTCGTGGTTCTTCAGGATGTCCATCGCCTTCATGAAGCGCGCCTTGACCTGACTCATGTCCCGGGTGGCTTCCTGCATGAACTTCTGGGCGGTATCGGGATGGTCGGCTTGTTTGCCAGAGCCATACATATCCAGCGCAAACGCCGTATAGCCGGCCGAGGCAAGTCGTTCTGCCTGATTCCGGGCAAATTCATTGTGCCCCCACCATTCATGGACCACCAGAACGCCCGGACGCTTTTGCCCGAATTCATCATCCCAGGCCATGTAGCCGGTGAAGGTCTCGTCGCCGACTTGATACTCGATGGTTCTGGTTTGCGTTTCTGCCAGTACCTGCGTACTTGCAACAGTGAGTGACAGCGTGGCTGCTGCCAGTGCTGTTTTCAGGGTGCTCATCA
>OJHE01000235.1_pt1 | contig 17966 bp, 17 predicted proteins | sample 1595221 | NCBI WGS metagenome assembly OJHE01 (sample SAMN05416831, study PRJEB24817) | seawater metagenome | isolation source: Sea water | place: Canada:Atlantic | collected 2013-07 | reverse complement strand
GATCTACACACTGCATATCGTCGGCAGCGTCAGATGTGTATAAGAGACAGTTCAACATATTTTAATTCCTGCCGACGCGACCTTGGGCGCAAAAGACGGTCAAATTGTGATGGCGGAGATTTCGCGTTATCCCTCAGCACGAACACAAACTATTGCCAAAGTGACCGAGGTGATGGGTGATCATATGGCGCCAGGGATGGAAATCGACATGGCCATTCGTTCTCATGAATTACCGAGTTCGTGGTCGCAAGCGGTTCTTGATGAGGCTCAACGATTTGGTGCTACTGTTACAGAGGCGGACTTAGTCGATCGAAAAGATGTTCGCAAACTACCTTTTGTGACCATTGATGGTGCCGATGCGCGAGACTTTGATGATGCAGTGTTTTGTAAGAAGATGGCTAAGGGCTGGAAGCTTTGTGTGGCTATTGCGGACGTATCGCATTATGTAAAACCTGACAGTGCGATTGATACTGAGGCGCATGAGCGCGGGACATCGGTGTATTTTCCCGAAAAAGTTATACCAATGTTGCCAGAAGTATTATCGAATGGTTTATGCAGTTTAAACCCCCAAGTGGATCGATTGTGCATGGTCTGCGAAATGCGAATAGATGAGCAGGGGATGGTGACAACGGCGAAATTTTATAACGCGGTGATGCATTCACACGCGCGTTTAACTTATGATGAAGTTGGGCTGATATTTGAGGAGACAGAACCACAGTTGCTGTTGAAGCACAAAAAACTGTTACCCCACTTAACGACTTTAAGAGGCCTTTATGAGGTGATGAAGGGTGCTGCGGATGAGCGTGGCGCACTTGAATTTGATACCTTTGAAACGCGCTTTGTTTTTGATAATGATCGAAAAATCAAAGTAATTGAACCGGTTGTTAGACACGACGCTCATCGTTTAATTGAAGTGTTTATGATTGCAGCAAATGCATCAACAGCGAGTTTTCTAGCAAAACATAAGATGCCTAATTTGCTGCGTATTCATGAAGGACCAAGTGTTGACCGTCTGTTAAAACTAAGGGGTTTTTTGTCAGAGTTGGGCTTGAGTTTGGATGGCGGCGAAGAGCCTAAGCCGCATCACTATAAACAATTAATTGCGAGTATACAAAACAGGCCGGATTCTCATTTAATTGAAACGGTGATGTTGCGTTCAATGTCTCAAGCTATGTATAGCCCTAAACAACAAGGGCACTTTGGTTTGGCGTTAGAGCTGTATGCACATTTCACCTCACCGATTCGTCGTTACCCTGATCTGCTTACGCATCGGGCTATTAAGCACGTTATCGCAAAACAGAATCCAAAGAGCTTTGTATATTCAGAAAGTGATATGGAGCTGTTTGGCGAGCATTGCTCTTTTTGTAGTAGACGCGCGGACGAAGCAACTCGTGATGTAGAGAGTTGGCTGAAATGTGAATTTATGATGGATAAGATCGGCCAAGAATTTATTGGTGTCGTGTCGTCTGTTACGTCATTTGGCTTATTTGTTGAGTTGGAGAAGGTGTTCATTGATGGCTTGGTTCACATTACTGCATTAGGAGATGATTATTATCACTTTGATGCAAGCAAACATCGTTTGTTAGGCGAGCGTACGAACAAGTCATTCCGATTGGGTGATAGTTTGAAGGTTAAAGTGGTTAAAGTGAGTTTGGACGATAAAAAAATAGATTTAGCGTTAGTGGGCGCCGAGCAGAAGAAGAAAGTGGTGGCTAAGCGCTATAAGAAGAAAAGACGCTAATGGCTGAGGTGCAAAAAATCTATGGTATTCATGCCGTTCAAGCGCTAATTGAGGCTAGGCCGGATCAAATCGTTAATGCGTGGCTGGACCGCCAACGAAAAGATGTAAAGCTGCAAATAATTAAAGAAACCTTGGATGACGTAGGTATTCGTGTTGAATATGCAGATAAAAAAACACTGGAAAAATTATCAAATAATGGTAATCATCAAGGTGTTTTGTTAACAGTCAAATTGCCTCAAGAGCATACAGAAGAGGCGCTTAAAAAGGCGGTTAAAGAACGAGATGGTCAAGCATTTTATTTAGTGTTGGATCAAGTCACCGACCCGCATAACTTAGGTGCTTGTTTAAGAACGGCACTGGCGGCAGGTGTACAAGGGGTGATTGTGCCCAAAGATAATGCATGCCGTTTGAATGCGACAGTTTGCAAGGTGGCGAGTGGTGCCGCTGAGGTGCTTCCTGTCTACCGAGTAACGAACTTGGTCAGAACGTTGAAGTATCTCAAAACTGAAGGAATTTGGCTAAGTGGTGCGGCGGGGGAGGCCACCTTAGATGTTTTTGATGCTGAGCTAACAGGTTCAGTCGCTATCGTTATGGGTGCGGAAGGCAAAGGGTTGAGGCAATTAACTCAGCAGCAGTGTGACCAGCTGGTTAAAATTCCAATGTCTGAAAAAATGGAAAGTTTAAATGTCTCAGTGGCTGCAGGGGTTATTTTGTATGAGGTGTTTAGGCAAAATAAGTTGCCTTAAAACTATTAAGTAACGACGTAGTAAAGCGAATAATAGTTATACCTAAAATAAGGTGCCAAAGTAGTTTATTGTTGATTTTTAATACTGAATGATAGGCATTGGTTGAAAATTCAAGCTGAAGATTAATTGAAAGATAGGCATTAAGTAATTTCAAGGTGCTATTGTTATCGGCCGTAACCGTTAAACTAGGGCGGTTTGGCCAGCTGGATTAACTTGATTTATATAGGTAACCCCTGTAGAATCGCGCGTTCGAAATTGTAGTCAGTTATCAACTGGTTATGATCCTTGCTTCACCTGATGTCAGGGAGGCTATACATCCTTAAGGAGATAAAATGAGACATTACGAAGTTGTATTTTTGGTTCACCCGGACCAAAGTGCGCAAGTTCCTGCGATGGTCGAGCGTTACAGTGCATCGATTACAGAGCGCGGTGGCAATATTCATCGAGTAGAAGACTGGGGTAGAAGACAGCTTGCTTACCCAATCAACAAAATTCACAAGGCTCATTACACGTTGATGAACATCGAATGTGACCAAGAAAGCCTTGATGAATTAGAAAAATCATTCAAATTCAACGACGCTGTGATCAGGAATATGATTGTACGTCGTGATGAAGCAATAACAGGTACCACACCACTTGCTAAGTCAAATGAAAAAGAAGCTGCTAAGCCTTATGTAAAGCCAGTTGAAAAAACGGCTGAAGCATCAGCTGAAAAAACAGATGTGTCTGAACCTGCTGCTGAAAAAGCAACAGAAGAATAAGACACTGTTTAACAAAAAATTTAAGGAATAGACATGGCATTTGATAAAGGTTTTAGACGTCCACGTTATTGCCGTTTTACAGCGGAAAACGTGAAAGAAATCGATTATAAAGATTTAGATACATTAAAAGAATATATGACAGAAACAGGAAAAATCATTCCTGCACGTGTAACAGGTGTTAAAGCAAAATACCAACGTCAGTTAACAGCGGCTATTAAAAAAGCGCGTTTCCTATCGTTGATTCCATATTGCGACGCGCACGAACGTTAGGAATTTTGTCGCGAGAAATCGCGTTTTAGACCCTACCTTATGAAAGCAATAGCGACATTTATTATGCAAGGTGGGCGGCAAGCTACGATTGTTGTAGCTACGATGGCGATTTTATCATTGTTAATGCCACCCTTATTGATAGTGAGTGTTGCTGCTGTTTGCTTGGTAACACTAAGAAATGGCTCTGTTGAAGGATTAAAGGTTTTAGTCGGGTCAACGGTAGCAACTGCTTTAATAAGCCTTATGTTGTTGGGAACGTCACTAGTTTCTTTCACGTACTTATTTATTATGTGGTTACCCGCTTTTTTAGTTTCGATGGTACTGCGTGAAACAGGGCAGTTAAATAAAGCACTAGAATTTTTAGTTGTTTTGGGGATGTTGGCAGTAGTGGGCATTTATTTAACCCTTGATAACCCTGCTCAATTTTGGGCGGTAGGTATTCAAGATGTTTTGAAAAATTTAGCTGAGCAACAAGAGTTAGTTGTTACTCAGACTGAATTAGAAGAAGGTTTGGCGTTCTGGTCGCAGTATATGACTGGGGTTGTGGTTGCAGGTTCACTGGTTAGTTTGCTGATGAGCTTAATGCTGGGAAGGTGGTGGCAAGGTCTGCTATTTAACGAGGGTGGTTTTGATAAAGAGTTTAGCCATTTCCGTTTGTTACCACGTGATGGTATTGTGTTTGTAGTATTCATGGCTTTGGGCATGTTGTTAGAAGGGTCATTTGCAGAGTTAGTATGGAATTTGGATATACAGGTTTTACTGTTGTTTTTTATAGTAGGTATATCGGTTGTTCATGTGGTGATAAAAAACAGAGGCGGTAGTCGATACTTGCTTGGTGGATTTTACGTTGCAGTATTTTTTGTACCTCATTTGATATTTCCCTTAGTATTAATTGGGTTGTCAGATGTATGGATGGATTGGCGTTATCGGTTTGTTAAAACGTAGCGCTGAATTAAATTTTAAATATATAGGATTAAGTAAAGATGAACATTATTCTTCTTGAAAAAGTAGCAAATTTAGGTAACTTGGGCGACAAAGTATCAGTTAAGCCTGGCTTTGGACGTAACTTTTTAATACCAGGTGGCAAGGCAGTTCTTGCTACGCCTGATAGAATTAAAGAGTTTGAAGCACGTAGAGCTGACTTAGAAAAAGCAGAAGCTGAACGACTTGCTCAGGCTCAAGCAAGGGCCGAGTTAGTTGAAAAACTCAGTTTGACGATTGCACATCAAGCGGGTGAAGAAGGTAAATTGTTTGGCTCAGTTGGCTTGCCAGATATTATCAAAGCTTGTGCAGATGCCGGTGTTGAAGTTGATAAGCAAGAAATCAAGTTATCTGAAGGGTCAATTAGACAAGTAGGTGATTTTGAAGTGGCTATTCATTTACACACGGATGTAATCGCATCACTGAAACTAGCTGTTGTTGCAGAAGATTAGCACTTAGTATTTCGTTTAAAAGCCGGTGTCGTTTTGACACCGGCTTTTTTTTGCGATGAAAATTATCCTTCCTGTACAATCGCTTTATCGTTAATTTATTGTTAAGCCCATTCATGCCAGAAGAACCTTTATTTGATTATGAACTTCCTGATGAAACGGAATTTCTTCGTGTGCCTCCTCATTCATTACAAGCTGAACAGTCAGTTTTAGGTGGATTGATGTTGGATAATCAATGTTGGGATACCGTAGCGGATAAGGTGTCCCCAGAAGATTTTTACCGAAAAGACCACCGCCTGATTTTTGAATCAATTGCTGATTTGGCAAAAAAAGACGAACCTTTTGATGTAGTGACTATTTCAGAAGTATTAGGTCAAACAGGTGAGCTAGAAAGTGTCGGCGGGTTGGCCTATTTAGGTGCGTTAGCGAAAGATACACCAAGTGCGGCAAACATTGTTAGTTATGCCGCGATTGTTCGGCAACGTTCTGTTCGGCGGCAATTGATCCATATTGGTAATGAAATTTCAGACTCGGGCTTTGATACTGAAGGGCGGGATATTAATGAATTGTTAGATCAAGCCGAAAGCAAGGTGTTTAAAATTGCTGAGCAAGGAGCGAAAGGACAAAAGGGTTTTGAATCAATAAAGGAATTGCTGAGTATAGCGGTTGATAAAATCACGGAATTACACGAAAGCCAGAACGCTATCACTGGTGCTAGCACAGGCTTTACCGATCTAGATGAGATGACGTCAGGCCTTCAGCCTGCTGACTTAATTATTGTGGCTGGGCGGCCCTCGATGGGTAAGACCAGTTTTGCAATGAATCTTGCAGAAAATGTGGGCATTAAAAGCGGCCTACCGATAGCGGTTTTTAGTATGGAGATGCCGGGTGACTCCTTGGCAATGAGGATGATGTCCTCACTTGGCCGTATAGATCAGCATAAAGTAAGAACAGGCCAACTCGATGATGATGAATGGCCACGGATGCAGTCGTCGATTAATTTATTAGCAGAAGCTAAAATATTTATAGATGATACGGCCGCGTTAAGTCCTATCGAAGTTCGTGCCCGCGCTAGGCGCTTAATGAAAGAGCATGGTCAATTAGGCTTGATTGTATTGGATTACTTGCAATTGATGCAGTCGCCCTCAAAGAGTGAAAGCCGTGTGGCGGAGATCTCTGATATTTCACGTTCATTAAAAGCGCTGGCGAAAGAGTTAAATGTTCCTGTCATTGCCTTATCCCAGCTAAACCGTAATCTGGAGCAGCGCCCGAACAAACGCCCTGTTATGTCTGATTTGAGGGAATCGGGCAGTATCGAGCAGGATGCCGATGTGATTATCTTTATTTATAGAGATGAGGTCTATAACGAAGATTCTGAAGCTAAAGGCGTGGCTGAAATTATTATTGGTAAACAACGTAATGGTCCAATTGGAACGTGTCGCTTAACCTTTTTAGGGCAGTACACACGGTTTGAAAATTACTTGAACGACGGATACATTGATGATGAATATTAGACCGCTTCATTTTCAATAAACTAATAGCTCTTTAGCTTAATCATGGCTCAACATACCGAAGTTATTATCGACTTATCGGCATTGCAGCATAATGTTTCAATTGCCCGTAAAGCAGCGCCTTATTCAAAATTAATGGCGGTGATTAAAGCCAATGCCTATGGACATGGAATGTTAGATATCGCCGACGCTTTATCTGAGGTTGATGGTTTTGCGGTCGCGCGAGTCGGCGAAGCAATACAACTAAGGGAAGCCGGGGTTAAAAAAACAATCTTGGTGTTAACTGGGTTTGTTTCGGCTGATGAGGTTGCTCAATTTTCTAACTATGACTTAGATGCGGTTATTCATAGTGAATATCAATTAGAGTTACTTGATTTGAGTGGCTCTTGTAAGCCCTTGTCGATTTGGTTGAAAATAAATACTGGCATGAACCGTTTAGGGGTAGACAGGTCAGCAGTCGTGCGTATACATGATGCGTTGCAGTTATCCGGTAAAGTTCGTTTACCTATCAAATTCATGACGCACCTAGCGTGTGCAGATGATATGGATGCTACGACTACCTCTGAACAAATTGAGCTATTTGATAAGAGTATTTCAGGCCTAACGGGTGAACAAAGCATTGCTAATTCAGCCGGGCTTCTTGGCTGGCAACAAGCGCGGCGGCATTGGGTTCGCCCCGGTATTATGTTGTATGGAGGAAGCCCTTTTTGCGATACAAAAGCGTGCGATGAAGATCTGTTGCCAGTGATGACATTAAAAAGCAGCGTGATATCTCTTCAAACGGTTAAGAAAGGTGAATATGTCGGTTATGGAGCCACTTGGCAGGCTAAAAGAACTAGTTTAATAGCCACTGTTGGAGTTGGATACGGTGATGGTTACCCTCGGCATGCGGAAGCAGGAACAAGGGTGTTAGTTGCTGGCCAGAAGGCTCCATTAGTGGGGCGCGTGTCGATGGACTCGATCAATATAGACGTGAGTCAATGCGACAATATTCAAGTAGGTGACGAGGTTGTTTTGTGGGGTGCTGGCTTGCCAATAGAGGATGTCGCTAATAAGAGTGCGACGATTTCCTATGAATTAATGTGCGGCATAACTGACCGTGTAGCACGAGTTATTAAAGGGGTGGGAGATGGCGAGTAAACCAAAAACAACTTATAACTGCCGCGAATGCGGCGCGAGTGCTACAAAGTGGGCAGGGCAATGTCAAGATTGTGGGGGTTGGAATACTTTTGATGAATCGACAATGTCGAGCTCTTCTAAGGTAAATCGATATAGTGGTTATGCAGATCAAGCGAGCTCTGCAGAGGTACAGCTGCTATCTGAGGTTGAAGCTCAATGTATTGAACGAATTAACAGTGGTTTGAGTGAGCTGGATCGTGTGCTGGGTGGGGGTATTGTACCGGGCTCGGCGATCCTTATTGGCGGAGACCCTGGTATTGGTAAGTCAACTTTGTTATTGCAGTCGTTATCCAGTTTAGCTCAACGTACGAAGACACTTTACGTTACTGGTGAAGAGTCTGCCCAACAAGTTAGTATGCGGGCAACGCGGCTACAGTTGCCCGTTGATCAAGTGAATATTTTATGTGAGATATCACTGGAAACCATTTTAACAACAGCTGAGAAAATGTCGGCAGATGTTTTAGTCGTTGATTCGATTCAAACAGTCTTTAGTGATGAGTTACAGTCTGCACCGGGTTCGGTTGGACAAGTAAGAGAATGTGCCGCGCGCTTAGTTCGATTTGCTAAGCGCACCAATACTGCTATCTTTTTAGTGGGGCATGTTACTAAAGAAGGAACAATTGCTGGGCCACGTGTTTTAGAGCATATGGTGGATTCCGTTTTATATTTTGAGGGTGATTCAGGTAGCCGTTTTCGTGTGATACGTGCTATCAAAAATCGTTTTGGCGCGGTGAATGAACTGGGTGTTTTTGCGATGACAGAGAAGGGCCTGCGTGAGGTAGCGAACCCTTCTGCAATCTTTCTTTCACGGCATGAACAAGAAGTGCCAGGCAGTATTGTGATGGTAACGCGTGAAGGAACAAGGCCATTATTAGTTGAAGTGCAGGCGCTGGTCGATGACACTCGGCAAGGTAACCCTAAACGTATAACGGTTGGCATGGATCAAAACCGTTTAGCGATGCTGCTGGCTATTTTGAATAGACATGGTCAATGTTCGTTAATAGACCAAGATGTATTTGTGAATATTGTTGGTGGGTTACGGGTGATGGAAACAGGGGGCGATTTAGCGGTTGTCGCGGCGCTATTATCTAGCTTTAAATCTAAAAATATCCCCAAGGACTGGGTGGTGTTTGGTGAGCTAGGCCTATCGGGCGAAGTGCGCCCCGTGCCTAATGGTGAAGAACGTTTAAGAGAAGCTGCGAAACATGGCTTTAAGTTTGCACTAGCACCAAAAGGTAATATTCCCAAGAGTGGCATTAAGGGGCTGGAAATTCATCCGGTGAGTGTGTTGCGAGACGCGTTAAGCTTTTTCTAAGGTAGTTCGCTAGTATTTAGTACACTAAGGGACAGTAGATCTCTTTCTAATAGGGAAGTATCCCCCATGTTGAGTTCTACTAATCGTCTGAGTGAGGTAGCGCTATGAATATCTATTTCATCAAACTGTAGACCCAGGTGCTTGCCTTTCCCAAGGTAGGCAATATGAGCCAAGGCTTCAATAGTCAGCGTTTCCCCCAGCGTTATCTTGAGGGAAAGGTTATCTTTCGCTCGAAGTTCATTAATTTCATGCTGACTAGATATAAGGCATCCATTAAACGAAATATCTAATAATGTGCATTCAAAGGACGCACCCTTTGAGGTGATTAAAAGCCCCTTAGCATCATGGAAAATACGTTTAAAACGCCTTTTATCTTCATGCCGATTATTCAAGTTAGCTGTCTACTCTATAAAAAAGAGATACTTGTTACTTCCAATATTAACCGTCGCATCATGATCTAATTTGGTTTCGTCGGTTATGGGCTGACCATCAATGTTGATGATGAGATCGTCAGTTAATCTCGATAGATAGTACCCGTCGTGTCTTTTTGCAATAATAGCAGGGGTAGTATCAGCAATATTTATTTCAGTGACGGCCTTGTTTAAGGTAACAACTAACCCAATGTCTGTACCGTTCATAGCTTGCAGATTACCCGTTCCAAGTTCATTGGGTCGTTTTGTGAGAGCTTGGGGGTCTAATGAGAAGGAGGCAGCTTCGGGGTTATTGTTACTGGAAACTTTAGAAAGCTGGGAATAGAAAAGCGTATGTTTCCCAATGTTTATTTTGTCACCTTGATGCAGGGTTTCCTTTTTAACGACTTTGTCATTAACTAAGGTCGGAAATTGCTCAGATAAAGCGTCGATGAAATAATCATCGTTTAACCGAGTTATTTTTAGATGGGTAGGGGCAATAGCAAGACTGTCGATAACAAAAGTATTTGACGGGTCTCTACCAATGCTAGAGCTGTCTTGTTCAAGGTGAAAGACATCAATAGGTGTATTGTTAAAATAAAGCGCTAGTTTTGCCATAGATAAAATATAGTCATTTAATTAAGTATAGATCAATTGAGGTAGAAAGGTATTTTTCATAGCGACTTGCTGGATTGGAATTTAGCGAGTTTTATAGCATTATCTTCCATTAATACTATTTCTATAGGGTGTCCATATAGTTTTAGACTTGTGCCCTGCTCAGGAATTGACTCGAGGTATTCAAGAATAAGTCCATTTAAAGTTTTTGGCCCCTTTGTTGGTAGAGTCCAACTTAACGATCGATTGAGTTCCCTAATAGTTATATTGCCACTTATCAGTATAGTACCGTCATTTTTTTTCTGAATATCGGGGGAGCTATCCGATGGTGCAGTAGTAAATTCACCAATCACTTCTTCTAAAACGTCTTGTAGCGAAACCAGTCCAAGGATAGAACCATATTCATTAACGACAAACGCAAATCGTTGCTTGTTTTGTTGGAAATTAATGAGTTGGTGATAAAGGCTAGTATTGTTAGGAATGAAATAGGGTGGGCGCTGAGCTTGCAGTATTTTTTTCTGATCAAAGTGATCGTCTTGTATTAAATTTAAGATGTCTTTTGTTCTCAGGTAGCCCTGAGTGGAATCCATATTTGTTGAAAAAACGGGTAAATTTGAGTAGGAAGAATTCAATAATTTTTTTTTGATATCGTCGATATCGTCATCAAGGTCAATTCCGTGGATTTCATTAATCGGCGTCATGATCTCCTCAACAGTGGCCTGCTGAAGATCTAGAATGCCGAGTAGCATGTCTTTGTGCTCCTCGGGTATTAGGTTCCCGGCTTCGGTAACAACAGTACGTAATTCTTCATGCCGTAAGGGTGCATCAGTATCATGGCTTACATTGATACGAAAAAGTCTGAGTAGTAGATTAGATAAGCTGTTTATGACCCAAACCAATGGGTATAACACTTTCAATAAAGGGGTATAAATGATAGAGGCAAAAAAGGCGAGGCGCTCAGGGTGGCTAGCAGCCCAAGTCTTTGGAGCTACTTCAGAGAAGATGAGAATGACAAACGTTAACAACCCTGCCGCGATAGCGATACCTGCTTCGCCATAGAGGCGCAATGCAATGATGGTTGCGATCGATGAAGCAAAAATATTAATGAAATTATTGCCGAGCAGAATGAGCCCGATCAATCGATCAGGTTTTTTAAGTAGGTTGTGCGCCATTTTTGCGCCAAGGTGATCACTTTTTATAAGGTGTAACAGGCGATATCTATTTAGCCGCATTAAAGCTGTTTCTGAGCCTGAAAAAAAAGCAGATAAGAAAATAAGAACGGCTAAAATAGTAAACAGTAATCCCAGAGAGAGGTTTGTCACAATGTGTGGTCCAGATTAATAAGTGCTTGTTCTAAGACTTGTTTGATTGACTGTCAAGCTAAAACTAAGATTAGGCTTTAAACGATGAGCAAACGCATAAAAAAATGTACGAAGTGTCGGTTTTTTGACATACTAAGTAAATATATATTCAAAATAATGGATTGATTGCTTTATGGCTTTACAAAAAGTGTTTGTAGTAGATGGAGATAAAACACGCAACTCTGAAATAGAAACGGTATTAAGCTTTTTAGATTATAAGGTTAAATCGATCGCTATAGAGAAGCTGAAAAGTACAACTAACAATGATGAATCACCATTAATTATATTAGCGGAGGGCGTCGATTTTAAAGAAGAGTATGTGCATTCTTTTTTTGAAAATGCTAAGAACCAGCAGCCCTTTCTTTATATTTATAATAAAGGTAAAGCGCCAAAAATCAGCAAAACCTTGGCAAGCTATCTTGTGCCTTTGGAGTGGCCAACAAGCTACCAGAAGTTTATTAATTGTATTCGCCAGCTACAGTCAGCTGAGCACTCGTTAAATCAGGAAGTGTCTCAGCGAGCGACCGAATTATTTAGAAGCCTAGTTGGCAACAGTCAAGAGGTAAAGCGCGTAAGGCAATTGATTCAGCAGGTGTGTGTGTCGGATGCAACCGTTTTGATTTTGGGTGAGTCGGGTACGGGCAAAGAAGTGATCGCAAGAAATATTCATTACCATTCGACGCGCAGGCAAAAAGCTTTTGTGCCAATCAATTGTGGTGCGATACCGGCGGAGCTGATTGAAAGTGAGTTATTTGGCCATGAGAAAGGTGCTTTTACCGGTGCCTTAACGGCAAGGCAAGGGCGTTTCGAGTTGGCAGAAGGTGGTACGTTATTTTTGGATGAAATTGGTGATATGCCAATGCAAATGCAAGTGAAGTTGTTACGCGTATTGCAGGAAAAAGTGTTTGAACGAGTGGGTGGAACTAAACCTATAACGTGTAACGTACGAGTGTTGGCAGCAACCCACCGGGATCTCAAAAATGAGATAGAGAAAGGTAATTTCCGTGAAGATTTATTTTATCGCTTAGATGTTTTTCCTATTACGATTGCGCCGTTAAGGGAACGCGCGGAAGATATTCCTATGTTGGTCAGTGAATTAGTGCAACGGATCGAAAATGACAAGAAGGGCTCAGTACGTTTTACATCAGCTGCATTGATGGCACTGTGTCAGCATGACTGGCCGGGTAATGTAAGAGAGTTGGCCAATATGGTTGAAAGGCTCACGATCATTCATGCTTACGGTGTTGTTGACGTGAAAGATTTACCCGATAAATTTCAGCAATATGACCATACGCCAGCCGTTACCCAGGAAGAGTTTGCTCTTGAGCCGCCGATGTTTGAAGACCCCAGTCTCTCGGTTCAAGAGATTGTCGCGACACAAAATAACCATGCAGCGGTCGGTATTCTGCCTGAACAAGGGATGGATCTTAAAGAGCACTTGAATGGGCTTGAGCTTTCGTTAATTCAACAGGCCTTAAATGATTCGGGTGGCGTGGTGGCGCATGCAGCGAAAAAACTTAATATGCGACGAACAACCTTAGTTGAAAAAATGCGTAAACACGATATTCAACGCAGTGATTAGGTGATTGTTATTTGACACTTGGGGTATTTATTTTATTTAACCCATTGTTTATTAATTAAAAAATAAACTGGCACGTTTTTGGCATTGTCTGTATTACCTTAATTGTAATAACGGAACATGAGCATACTGGCTACACCAAAAACGATTGATAAGAGTCAACCTCTTGAGGATGCATTTCATGCCTTCAACGAGATATCTCAGCATCTAACCGACTCATATCAACATTTAGAACAGCAGGTGGGCGTGTTAAGCGATGCTTTGGCGCAGTCTAACTCTGAAAAATTTCAGTACTTATCAGACAAGGAAACGTTAGCGACTCAGTTAGAAGGTTTGATTGAAGCTATTCCAGGCGCGGTGATCGTTTTAGATGCGCAACTTAAAGTAATAAAAGCGAATGCCTGCGCTAGAAATTGGCTACATGATGATATTTTAGGACTCAATTGGACAGCTGTTCGTGCGGATTGTTTGATCTGTCATGATGAATTTACGGATCAATACAGTTTAAAGGGTGGTCAAATAGTCGCCCTGTCAACCACCAAACTTGGGGTGCAAACAGGCAAAGTCGTACTATTAAGTGATATTACTCAACAACAAGAGCTGTATCAGCAAGTTGAGCACAAAAAGAAGCTGGCAGAAATGGGGGCATTTTCGGCCAGTCTAGCCCATCAAATAAAGACGCCATTGGCATCAGCTTTGCTATATGCGTCTCAACTAACGACAAATGCGTTGAGTGAGCAGGCTCAACAAAAGTTCTCCGCAAAATTATTGGATAGACTTAGGGTCTTGGATTCACAAGTGACGGATATGTTGAGTTACTCCCATTGTGGAGAGTTTGTGAAGCAAACGATTAAGTTAACGTCATTTATTGATCGTTTAGAAAGCCTTTATTACGAGAAGCGCATTGATTTTCATGCTGAGTGTTTTCATGAACCAGTAGAGATTAATGTGAACCAGGATGCTCTGATTGGGGCAATTGGTAACCTGCTTGATAATGCTTTGGACGCGATCGGTGTTGATGAACATGTGTTGTGTTCAATAGAGTTGGTTGACGAAAGGGTGTTAAGAATAAGTGTTAAAGACCAAGGTATTGGTCTATCAGGCGAGCAGCAACAAAAAATATTTGAGCCTTTTTATAGCAATAAAAGTAATGGAACAGGGCTGGGGTTAGCCGTTGTTCAGCAAGTCGTTAATGCCCATGCAGGTGAGATCAACTGTGTATCAAATTTAGGTGTTGGAACGGTAATGGTTATTCGGTTACCCGTTTTGATATTGCCCTTAAAAAAACAGTCAAATAGGAGTTTGTAGCATGATGAAGCAAATAGATGTCTTAATTGTTGAAGATGATGTGCCATTGCAAGAAGCTATTAATGATGCTTTGACGACCTATGGTTATAAAACGAAATGTGCATCTCATGGCTTAGACGCTTTAAAGGCATTAGAGACGCATCAGGCACGTTTAGTGATAAGCGATGTTCAGATGGGCCAAATGGACGGGCAAGAATTGCTTGAAACGCTTAAAGCGCGTTTTCCTAGTTTGCCGGTATTATTGATGACGGCACATGCAAGTGTTGAGCAAGCAGTTAAAGCAATACAAGCTGGTGCTTCAGATTATTTAACGAAACCATTTGAAGTTAGCGAACTAATTGTACATATTGAAAAGACCATAGCGCCTGAAACAACAACATTCGGTGAATTACCCAGTAATGACAGTAGTATGAAAGACATCGTAGCCTTAGCGGGCAGGGTGGCTAAAAGTGAAGCGACTGTACTAATACAAGGTGAAAGTGGGACCGGTAAAGAAGTGCTATCACGTTTTATACATAAAAATTCTAAGAGAAGTAAGAAAGAATTTGTTGCTATTAATTGCGCGGCGATTCCAGAAAATATGTTGGAGGCGATGTTGTTCGGGTATGAAAAGGGCGCGTTTACGGGTGCTTATCAGTCATCACCCGGTAAATTTGAACAAGCACAAGGGGGAACGATTTTGCTTGATGAGATATCAGAAATGAATATTTTATTACAAGCTAAATTATTACGCGTTTTGCAAGAAAAAGAAGTGGAGCGCCTAGGTGGAAAGAAGACGATTAAGCTAGATGTTCGTGTACTAGCCACGACGAATAAAAATTTAAGAGAGTTGGTTAATGAGGGAGGTTTTAGAGAAGATTTACTGTATAGAATTAATGTATTCCCTATTAATATCCCGCCGCTAAGGGACCGTAAGTCGGATGTTTTAGCGTTATCGAAAACGATGATAGCAAGACACTATTGTGGCGACCAATCAGCACCGACACTCTCAGCTGGGGCAATTAAGATGCTTGAGAAGCATAGCTGGAAAGGTAATGTTCGAGAGCTTGAGAATGTTATTCAACGAGCATTGATTATGGCGAGTAGTTCAATTATTAACGAGAGCGATTTGATTTTTGAATCAGATTCACCTAGCTCAGAAAGTTTATCAAACATGAGCAGTACGGCTGCGCAGAATGATTTAAGTGAGGGTGTTAGAGCGGTGGAAGATAAACTAATTTTGGACACGTTAGTTAAATCAAATGGAAGCAGAAAAAATACTGCTGAACGGTTAGGTATAAGTGCTAGAACATTACGCTACAAAATAGCTCGGATGCGTGACGCAGGCGTTGAAATTCCAGCATGATCATTTTGATTCGGATTAAAGAAAGTTAAGGGGAATGGTATGAGTAATATGGAGATAAATAATGTATTGGCTCAAATGCGAGCAATGTCGGCGCAAGCTTCAAGTACTGTTACGGAAACCAAGCCGACTAGTTCGTCAGATTTTTCTACGATGTTGAGCCAATCAATTGAAGCGGTCAATAAGACACAAAAAGAGGCGGGTGCATTATCAACCGCCTTTACGAAAGGTGAAACGGACGCTAGTTTGGCCGAAGTGATGGTATCGTTGCAAAAAGCTAATCTATCGTTCCAAACAGTACTGCAAACAAGGAATAAATTAGTTGATGCCTACAAAGATGTTATGCGGATGACTATGTAGCTCTTAAAGTTAGATTTTACAGTACTTAAAATAAAATATAGAAAGGTTTAATATTATGGCAACTCCTGCAGAGCAAGCAACGATGCAACTACCGCAAGGGAATATGATGATGCGTCAGCTAGGTGTCATGGTAGCGCTGGCGATCAGCGTCGCATTAGGGGTGGCCGTTGTGTTGTGGTCGCAAACGCCTAATTACAGCTTGTTATATAGTAATTTGGGGGATCGAGAGCTAAGTGCTGTGGTGTCAGGTCTAGAGCAATCAGGTGTTGAATATAAACTGGACGCAGGGTCGGGCGCAATTTTGGTGCCGTCATCAAAAGTAGACGAATTAAGATTGAAATTAGCGGGTTTGGGTTTGCCTAGAGGTGGTGGGCAAGGGTTTGAGCTATTAGAAAAAGATACAGGGTTTGGTGGTAGTCAGGCTATTGAAAAAGCGCGTATTCAACGTGCGTTAGAAGGAGAAATAGCACGTTCTATTGTTACGATTCAAAGTGTGCGTTCTGCTCGTGTTTTATTAGCCATACCGAAGCAATCTGTCTTCCTAAGACACCGTAAAAAGCCAAGTGCGTCAGTTGTCGTGGATATGCACCAAGGGCGTGAACTTAAAAAGTCCGAAGTGGATGCGATCTTGCATTTGGTATCCTCTGCTGTGCCACAGTTGGATGCAACGCAAGTGACTGTTGTTGACCAAAAAGGTTCGCTTCTAAGCTCTAAATCATCAAATGATATGATGTCTATGACGAGTAATCAGTTTGAATATAAGCAAGGTGTGGAAGAGCACCTTATTGGTCGTGTAGAAAGTATTTTACTGCCAATTGTCGGTTCGGGGGCTATTCGTGCATCAGTGTCAGCGGATGTTGATTTCACGATAACAGAGCAAACTCAAGAGCAGTACAATCCTGATTTACCTGCGTTAAGAAGTGAGCAAGTAACAGAGGAGCAAAGTAGTTTAGCAGGTGCGCAAGGTGTTCCTGGTGCATTATCTAATCAACCGCCAGTCGAAGGTGTGGCGCCAGAAATTGCTGCGGGTGGAGTGGAAGGTGCATCGTCGAGCGCAATGAATGTGAATAAAAGAGCGATTAAGAATTACGAATTAGATAAGAAAATTAGCCATACTAAGTTATCAACAGGTCGCCTAAAACGTATTACGGTAGCGGTAGTGATAGATGATAAACAAGGCGCTGTAACAGCTGAGGGCGCAGCGGGCGCATCTGAACCGTATAGCGTGGAAGAGCTGGCTAAGTTCACTAGCATTGTGAAAGAAGCGATTGGTTTTAATGAGTTACGAGGTGATAGTGTTACGGTTACAAACATAGCGTTTAAACAACCAGACGTTATTGGTGCGTTACCTGAGATCCCTTTATGGGAACAGGCTTGGGTACTAGATGTTGCAAAACAAGCACTGGGAGGGATCTTTGTATTAATACTAATCTTCGTTGTGCTAAAGCCAACCATTAAAAGCTTGTTAGAAAAACCAACCGTTGCGGCCTTACCGGGGGGTGGTATGCAAGGTGCTGTTATGGCGCCAGGTGGCGGCATGGTGCCTCAGGCTGGTGCGGATCAGGCTGGCGGAGCGGCACCGCTTGCGCTGGAGTCAGATGAAGAGTTGATGTTGCTAGAAGCGCCTAAAAGCTATGAGCAGCGGTTAGAAATGGCGCAAAAGATAGCGGGTGAAGACCCTAAACGGGTCGCTCAAGTTATGAAAACATGGATACAACAATAATGGTTGACGAACATACAGCAGGATCTGAGTTAAATGGAACGGCAAAAGCAGCTGTTCTTTTATTATCGTTAGGTGAAGAGCACGCCGCGGGTGTAATGAAACACATGGGGCCGAAAGAAGTTCAGCAAGTGGGTACGGCGATGGCTTCACTGACTAATGTAACAACTGAAACATTGGACTCGGTAGTAGGACAATTTATAACGACCATTGGTGGGCAAACAGCACTGGGCATAGATTCTGATAAGTACATTAAAAATGTACTGACCCTGTCTCTTATACACATCTCCGAGCCCACGAGACCAGAGAGGATCTCGT
>OJHE01000229.1_pt1 | contig 18377 bp, 18 predicted proteins | sample 1595221 | NCBI WGS metagenome assembly OJHE01 (sample SAMN05416831, study PRJEB24817) | seawater metagenome | isolation source: Sea water | place: Canada:Atlantic | collected 2013-07 | reverse complement strand
GTCGGGATTTTATGAACTCCGCCGTGTCCTTTTTCTGTAATCTGGCATCCCTAACAGTTGATCTGCATAAAGCCCAAGGAGCGTTGTGCAATGGTACGAGATATTTTAAGTATTGCTGGCTCAATCGCATCGATTACAGGGGTTTCGCTGCTTTGGGTTCGGGAGCTCCTTCCTGAGGACGCGTCAATGTTGACGTTAGCCTATATGCTCGCTGCGGCTTTGGTCGCAGCTTCATTCTCAGTTGGTGCCTGTGCGGGCCTGCTCAAAATTTTCATGGATCTAGAAGAGGCGTTCAGTGCCAAGGCTCCTGGCCGCATTGTGAAATTCACGTACTGGGGGCTAGCAGGGCCATTTCTCGTCGGGATTCTAATTATATGCTTGGCATTGATTTGGGATACGGCTTTTTCTTTTTTTGGATAACGCCCCGGGAAGGTAAACGGCGCATATACAACAAGGGCCTAGCCTTGCGGCTAAGCCCTTGTTTTCGTTTGGTAGCAAGGGGCGGACTTGAACCGCCGACCCCAGCATTATGAGTGCTGTGCTCTAACCAGCTGAGCTACCTTGCCATTTGAGGCCGCGAATTTTCCGTGAGGGAGAGGCAGGTGTCAAGCACTGCTGGTGTGGCTGGGCAATGTTTAACCAGAAGTTGCCTGTGGGGCGTGGAATCTGCCATAGTTGCAGCGTAAATGAAAATCACTATCATTAAGTGATTGGGTTCGTTGGCCTTACGGGCAAGAATACTTGACCAAATTGCTCAGGATTACTACTCTCACTCTTAGAATACACGCAAGAAAGGTGTGGATATGCGTTTGACGACCAAAGGCCGCTATGCGGTAACTGCTATGTTGGATCTGGCGCTGCATGCTGCGACGGGGCCGGTGTCGTTGGCGGATATTTCTGAGCGTCAGGGCATTTCCATTTCTTATCTGGAACAGTTGTTTGCCAAGCTGCGTCGCAATGGCCTGGTGAGCAGCGTGCGTGGCCCCGGTGGCGGTTATCAGCTTAGCCGTAATAGTGGGCAGATTGATGTGGCCGCGGTGATTGCGGCGGTGGATGAGTCCGTTGATGCCACGCGCTGTGGCGGCCATGGGGATTGTCAGGAAGGGGATATCTGCCTGACTCACCACCTATGGTGCGATTTGTCTGGCCAGATTCAGGATTTTCTCAGCGGGATTACGCTGGGGGAGCTGGTGGCCCGCCAGGAAGTGCGGCAGGTGGCCCAACGTCAGGATCGACACCAGCAGCGTTTGCCCGTTAGCAGCCTTTGATTGTGTGCCGGCAGTGCCGGCTTCTGTAACCCAATACCAGCCATACGATACCCATCATGAGTAATGCCGTTTATTTGGACTATGCGGCGACCACTCCGGTAGACCCGGCAGTGGTGGACGCTATGGTCCGTCATCTTGGCCCTGAGGGCACCTTTGCCAACCCTGCGTCCCGCAGCCACCTTTATGGCTGGCTGGCGGAGGAAGCCGTGGAGTCCGCCCGTCGCCAGGTGGCTGATTTATTGAATGCCGATCCCCGTGAAGTGGTGTGGACCAGTGGTGCTACAGAGGCCAATAATTTGGCCTTGAAAGGCGTGCTCGATGCCTGTGGAGGCGGCCATGTGATTACGGGTGCGACGGAGCACAAAGCGGTGCTCGATGCCTGTGGCTGGCTGGAGACGAAGGGCTACGCTGTGACCTACCTGAAGCCGCAAAGCAATGGCCAGATAAGCCCTGAGAGTGTTGCCGCGGCGCTCCGAGACGACACCGTGCTGGTGAGCGTAATGCATGCCAATAATGAAACCGGTGTGATTAACGATATTGCTGCCATTGGTGGGGTGTGCCGTGAGCGGGGTGTGCTGTTCCATACCGATGCGGCCCAGTCTGTGGGGAAGTTACCCCTAGACGTAAAAAACTTGCCGGTGGATCTGGTGTCAGTGTGTGCTCACAAGGTCTATGGGCCAAAGGGAATAGGGGCTTTGTATGTGCGCCGTTCCCCGGATGTAAAGGTGGCCGCACAAATTCATGGCGGTGGCCATGAGCGGGGCATGCGTTCTGGCACTTTGGCAACCCACCAGATTGTGGGCATGGGTGAAGCTTTTGCGTTGGCTGGCTCTTTGAAGGATGAGGAAGGGCCGCGTATCTGCGCGTTGCGTGATCGGCTGTGGCGTGGCATCGCGGCGCTGGGTGGTGTGAGCGTCAATGGTGAGGGTGCTGCGCGCTTGCCTGGCCATTTAAATGTGGCGTTCGAGGGTGTGGATGGTGAAATGCTGCTCACAGCCATGAATGGGGTGGCGGTGTCTTCAGGGTCCGCTTGTACCTCCGCGTCGCTAGAGCCTTCTTACGTTCTCAAAGCTATGGGCGTGACCGATGCGCTGGCCCATGGGTCGATCCGTTTTTCGGTGGGGCGTTTTACTTCACCGGAGGATATTGAGCGGGCGATAAGCTCGGTGGTTGATGCCGTAAACCGCTTGCGCACGGTATCCGCTTAACGCCCCTGGTGATGTGGTTTTCTATGCCGGGCCGGGCTCGACCAGCGCCCCTGTTTTCGGGGGCGATGTTGCGGAGAAGGAAAGAAAGCCTGAGTTCAGGCGGCTAGCTGGGTGGCCTGTTGCTTGATTTTGGCGACCATGGCACGCAGGCCGTTGCCGCGGGTAGGGCTCAGGTGGCTGAGCAAGTCGATACGCTCAAAGAAGGCGTCCATGTCGTAGTCGCGGGCGCCCTCAGGGGATTGCCGATTCAGTGCAGAAAGCACAATGGCGGCTAAGCCTTTAACGATGAGCGCATCGGAATCTACCGCCAAGTACAGAGTGCCAGCGTCGTTGTCGTAATCGGTTTCCAGCCACACTTGGCTTTGGCAGCCGCGTACGAAACGGTCCTCGGTTTTTAAGTCCTCCGGCAGGGCTGGCAGCTGTTTGCCCAAGTCTATGATATAGCGGTAGCGCTCTTCCCAGTCATCCAGAAATTCTAGATCTTCGGCGATATCTTCCGCGGTAATCTCATTGCCAAGCTTAATGCTGCGAATATCAAAATCAGACACGTTGTTGAGCTCCGTGGCCTGACGCTGGATGCCTGACGCCAAAGGCTAACCGCTGTCGTGGTTTTGCGCGTCTGGCGTTTGGCGTCCGGGGTCCGGCGTAAACTAAAACATCCCCAGCTCGAGCTGGGCTTCTTCACTGATCATTTCGCGGCTCCAGGGCGGGTCGAACACTAGGGCCACTTCCACCTTGTCTACATTGGGAACCTTGCCCAAGCGGTCTTCCACGTCGCCCACCAGCACTGGGCCCATGCCGCAGTTGGGGGCGGTGAGAGTCATGCGGACCTGCACCACATTTTGTCCGTCTCGTTGAATAACGTCGCAGCCGTAGACCAGGCCCAAGGCCATAATGCTCACCGGAATTTCCGGATCGAAAATGGTTTCCAAGACGGTGTTCAGGTCGTCGTCGCGGACGCTGCCATCGTCATTGGCGGGGGCAAAGTTTAGCTCCAGAGGCTCTTGGCCGATGGCATCCGCATCGGTGCCGTCGATACGCGCCATATTGCCATTAATGGTAACGGTATAGGTGCCGCCCAGCGCCTGGCGCAGGTTGACGAAGCTGTTCTTGGGAATGGTTATACGGGTGCCGTCCGGTACCTTGCGGGCCGGAACGTCGCGTTGAACCACTACCGTGCGTTGGTCTGCCATTATTTATCCGGGCTACGGGTTAGACGTCGTCGACGGTAAAGCTTTCGCCGCAACCGCATTCGCCGGTGGCGTTGGGATTGCGAAACTTGAACAGGCTGTTGACCCCTTCGGTGACGTAGTCGATAACCAGACCATTCAGCATGGGCAGCCATTTTTCCGGCACGTAGAGGTTTACGCCGTCGATTTTGAACAGCTTGTCACCGTCTTTGGCGCTTTCCACGAAGTCCAGGGTGTACATGAAGCCGGAGCAGCCGGACTCGTCCAGATCCAGACGAATACCGGTGGCACCGGCCCGCTGGATCTCGCGCAGGGCTTGTTGGTTGGCGGCCTCGGTCAGGTGCAGTGTGACCTGGCCGGGGTGGAATGTCTGAACTGTCATGTTGTACCTTCCTTGCGAGCTTGCGAGGAGTGAGTTGCACGTTCAAAGTTTAACGTTGAAAAGGCGCAGGCATGGGCAGAAAACCTTTCCATCATGCGTGTGCGCTATGGGTAATTCTGAGCTGTCGCTGCTGTTTTAGTTTAGCGTCAATACGCGACTACGCTTAAACTTTGAGCTTTCAACGTCCGCTGCATGAATATTTCAGTCAGTGGGGCAATCAGTAGCGCCCTAATTTTCAGAGAAATGTTTTCACTTTCTCTAGTCCTTCGAACAAGCGATCTACCTCTTCCAGAGTATTATAAATCGAGAATGAGGCCCTAACAGTGCCGGGTATGCCTAGGGTATCCATCAGGGGCATGGTGCAGTGGTGGCCGGTGCGTACGGCAATGCCTTGTTTGTCCAGCAGCATGCCCACATCGGCTGGGTGGCCGCCATCCAACAGAAAGGACAGCACACTGACTTTATTGGCGGCGGTACCGATGATTTTCAAGCCGTCGCAGGCTTGGGCCCGCTCTGTGGCATGGGCCAGCAGGGCGTCTTCGTGGGCCGCCAGTGCCGGGCGGTCCTGTTGTCGCAGCCACGCAATGGCGGCGGCCAGGCCGATGGCGCCGGCAATGTTTGGGGTGCCGGCTTCGAATTTGTAGGGCAGCTGGTTCCAGGTGCTTTTTTCGAAGCTCACCGTTTCAATCATTTCGCCGCCGGTCTGGTAGGGCGGCATGGCCTCGAGCTGTTCGCGGCGACCGTAGAGTACGCCTATGCCAGTGGGGCCAAATAACTTGTGGCCGGAAAAGGCGTAGAAATCCACGTCCAGGTCCTGCACGTCCACCGGGAAGTGCGCCACCGCTTGAGCGCCGTCGACCAGGGTAATGGCGCCGGCGGCTTTCGCCTTGGCGACCATCGCTTTTACCGGATTCAGGGTGCCCAGCGCATTGCTGGCATGGCCGATGGCGAAAATCTTTGTTTTGCTGCTGAGTAACTGCTCAAAGGCGGCCTGATTTAGGCTGCAATCATCGTGCAGCGGGATCACTTTCAGGGTGGCGCCGGTGGCGGCGCAGGCCTGTTGCCAAGGCACGATATTGGCGTGGTGCTCACTGGTGCCAATCAGTACTTCGTCGCCCGGCTGCAGGCGCTCACGGGCAACGCACTGGGCCACCATGTTGATGGACTCGGTGGTGCCCTTGGTCCACAAAATTTCTTCGCGGCTGGCGTTGAGGAAATCCGCCACGGTTTGGCGGGCGCCTTCAAACTGGCCGGTGGCCTCGTCGCTCAGATAGTGGGCGCCGCGATGTACGTTGGAGTTCACCGTGCGGTAGTAGTCGTCCAGTGCGTTGAGCACTGCTACCGGTTTTTGGGTGGTGGCACCGTTATCCAAGTACACCAGCGGTTTGCCGTTGACTTGCTGATCCAGAATCGGAAATTGCGCACGCAGGGCCTGAATATCCATCACGCGGCAGACTCTTGCGCCGGCGAGGCGTGGGTCAGCTCGGCTTCCAGCCAGGGTGTGGCCCACTGTGCCACTTTTTCGTGGGGCAGGGTCATCAGCAGTTCGTTAACAAAGCCTAGGCTTAGCATGCGCTTGGCTTCGGCAGCCGGGATGCCGCGCGATTGCAGGTAAAATTGCTGCATGGCATCGAGCTGGCCTACGGTGGTGCCGTGGGCACATTTCACGTCATCGTTGTAGATTTCCAGCTCCGGCTTGGTGTTGATCTCCGCGCCGGGGTTGAGCAGCAGGTTCTTGTTGGATAGCCCGGCATTGGTGCCGCTGGCACCGGGGTGGATATGGATGCGGCCGTTGAACACCGCCTTGCCTCTTTCGCCGGCTAGGCCTTTGAAGTTCTGATCCGATTCCCCGTTGGGAACCGCGTGCTCCACGCACATCTGGTTGTCCACGTGGCTGTTATCCCGCACCACGAAGATACCTTTCATGTTTAGCTCGGCGCCGCTCTTGTTCATTAGGGCGCGTACATCGTTGCGGCGCAGGCGGTTGCCGGTCATCAGCTGGTAGCTGTCCACCTTGCTGGCGCCTTGCTGATCAATGATCAGGGTGCCGATATGTATGGTGGATGCCTGTTCGCCTTGCAGCCGGTAGTGGGTCAGCTGCGCGTTGTCGGCGGTGATCAGGGCGGTGACCGCATTGGTCAACGCCTTGCCTTGCGCATGGTAGTGTTCGATCACGGCGGCTTCGGCACCCTGATTGAGTACCACTACCAGACGGGGGTTGCAGTGTGCAGGAGTATCACTGGCCGCCTGAATTTGTACATGAATGGGCTGCTCGATGCGCGTATTGGCAGCCACAGTAAGCACGATGGGCTGGCTGGCAACGGCGCTGTTATAGAACGCAAAGGGCGTCTGCAGGCCGTTGATGGCGGGGCCATCGTGGGACAAGGTCACGCCGTCGGGCAGGTTGTGGTCGACTAACTTCCCGTTGTTGATGGTCACCACATGCTCAGACAGGGCGGGCAGCGGCGGGTTGATTTCGCCGTCGGCAATGGCGTTGAGGTGGCCATCGGCCAGCGCCTGCAAGGAGGTGTACTTCCAGCTCTCGGTCTTGCGTTCCGGGAAGCTGGCGGCTTGCAGCGCGGCCAAAGCATCGCCTGCGCTGCCGTTACGCTGTGCGTTGGCGAGCGCTTGGGTTTTTAATTCCTGTGCTAGAGAGGAAGCAGAGAGACTCATGCGGATTCCTCTTCTCCGGTAAGCCAGCCGTAACCTTTTTCTTCCAGTTCGAGAGCCAGTTCTTTACCCCCGGATTTGATGATTTGGCCATTGGACAGGACGTGCACGAAGTCCGGCACAATATAGTCCAGCAGGCGTTGATAGTGGGTTACCAGCACGATGCCGCGCTCGGGGCTGCGCAGGGAATTGACGCCCTTGGCCACGGTTTGCAGGGCGTCGATGTCGAGGCCGGAGTCGGTTTCATCGAGCAGCGCCAGTTTCGGTTCCATCAGCAGCATTTGCATGATTTCGTTGCGCTTTTTCTCGCCGCCAGAGAAGCCTTCGTTAACCCCGCGCTTGAGGAAGCTGGCATCGAGATTGACTTGCTTGCAGGCTGCGCGGGCCTGGCGCAGTAGCGTAACCGAATCCCACTCTTCCTTACCTTGGGCGCCGCGCACAGATTCCAGTGCGGCTTTCAGAAATTCCATGTTGGAGACGCCGGGAATTTCCACCGGGTACTGGAAGGCCAGGAACAGGCCAGCCTGGGCGCGTTCTTCCGGTTCTAGGTCTGCCAGGCTTTTGCCTTCGAAAAGGGCTTCACCACCGGTGATTGCGTAATTGTCACGACCCGCCAGCACGTTGGCCAGAGTGGATTTGCCGGAGCCATTGGGGCCCATGATGGCGTGCACTTCACCCGGTTTAACGGTCAGGTTCAGGCCCTTGAGAATCGGCTTGTCCGCCACGGTGGCGTGCAGATCACGAATTTCCAGCATATTTTGATGCGCCTTTCGGTTGGGCTGGGAGGCCAGCCCGGGTTGATTCGGTTTGCGGTGGGCGCCGGCCTGCTCGCGATCCATGATTGGTAAAGGGTGAATCGCTTGCGGGCAAATTCCCACACAGTCATTTTCAGGGTGAGGGCTTAGCCCACTGCGCCTTCTAGGCTAACTTCCAGCAACTTACCCGCTTCCACGGCAAATTCCATGGGCAGTTCCTTGAACACCTCTTTACAGAAGCCGTTCACAATCATGGAAACCGCCTTTTCCGGGTCGATGCCGCGTTGCCGGCACAGGAACATTTGGTCGTCACTCACCTTGGAGGTGGTGGCCTCGTGTTCGATGGTGGCCGTGGGGTTTTTCGACTCGATGTACGGGAAAGTGTGTGCACCGCAGGTGTCACCGAGCAACAGTGAGTCGCACTGGGTGAAGTTACGGGCGTTTTCTGCCCGCGGGCTGATGCGCACTAAGCCACGGTAGCTGTTGCTACTGCGCCCGGCGGAGATGCCCTTGGAAATAATGGTGCTCTTGGTGTTCTTGCCCAAGTGGATCATCTTGGTGCCGGTGTCTGCTTGTTGCATGTGGCGGGTCAGCGCTACGGAGTAAAACTCACCGATGCTGTTGTCGCCACGCAAGATCACGGACGGATACTTCCACGTGATAGCGGAGCCCGTTTCTACCTGGGTCCAGCTAATTTTGCTGTTGTCGTGGGCAATACCGCGCTTGGTCACGAAGTTATAAATGCCGCCTTTGCCGTTCTCATCACCGGGGTACCAATTCTGTACGGTGGAGTACTTGATCTCGGCGCCGGGTAGAGCAACCAGTTCAACCACCGCCGCGTGCAGCTGGTTTTCGTCGCGCTGAGGTGCGGTGCAGCCTTCCAGGTAGCTCACGTAGCTGCCTTCGTCGGCAATGATCAGGGTGCGCTCGAACTGGCCGGTGTTGGCTTCGTTGATGCGGAAATAGGTGGACAGCTCCATGGGGCAGCGTACGCCCTTGGGGATGTAGACGAAGGAACCGTCAGAGAACACTGCACTGTTCAAGGCGGCATAGAAGTTGTCGCCTTTGGGTACCACGGAGCCCATGTATTTCTGCACCAGCTCCGGGTATTCCTGAATGGCTTCGGAAATAGAGCAGAAAATTACTCCGGCTTCCCACAGCTTCTCTTTGAAGGTGGTGAATACCGAGGAGGAATCGAACACTACGTCTACAGCGACACCGGCCAGCATTTCCTGTTCGTGCAGGGGGATGCCCAGTTTTTCATAGGTGGCGAGTAGCTCTGGGTCCACTTCATCTAGGCTTTTGGGGGCGTCGTCCAAGCTTTTGGGCTTGGAGTAGTAAGACACCTCGTTAAAGTCGATGGGCGGGTGGTGCAGATGCGCCCAGCCCGGTGTGGGCATCTCCTGCCACTTGCGGTAGCTGTCTAGGCGCCACTCAAGCATCCATTCCGGTTCGCCTTTTTTGGCGGACAGAAAACGGATGACTTCCTCGCTCAGCCCAGGGGGCAGGGTCTCGGTGTCCACCGTGGTGGTAAAACCGGCCTCGTAATTGGAGCGAATCAGCTTGTCCAGTTCGGCTTGGCTCATAGATCAGGGCCTGCAGTTGAATACCAGAGTAATTTAGTCGGGTATTATACGCCTTTACAGGGCGCTGTCGAATGAGGGGGCGGTAAGAAAACGGGCGCCCCCGCAACGGCAGGGCATGGGCGCCTCCGACGGGGTCGCAACGGTATCATAATTCGCCCCGCATGCGTATAATGCGCCGGTTCCAAGGGAGGGTGAAACTGGCGGCTTTGGCCGGCCTGCAATCCCTCCTGTCATTGCCCCGGGCAGCCCTTGCTGTAGCCGAGGACCATTTAACGCAAATCTGGAGTGAACTGACTGATGGCTGTTGAGCGCACACTCTCTATCATCAAGCCTGATGCCGTGGCCAAGAACGTGATCGGCGAAATCGTTACCCGTTTCGAAAAGGCTGGCCTGAGCGTGGTTGCCATGAAAATGGTACACCTGAGCGACGAAAAAGCGGGCGGCTTCTATGCTGAGCACAAAGAGCGTCCTTTCTTCAAGGATCTGGTGGGCTTCATGACCAGCGGTCCTGTGGTTGTACAGGTGCTGGAAGGTGAAGATGCGGTTGCCAAAAACCGTGACCTGATGGGTGCTACCAACCCGAAAGAAGCGGAAGCTGGCACTATCCGTGCAGATTTTGCGGAAACTATCGACGCAAACGCGGTCCATGGTTCTGACTCCACCGAGTCTGCTGCCCGCGAAGTGGCCTATTTCTTCTCCGATGAAGAAGTGTGCCCGCGCGCTAGCTAATGTCAGCCAGCGTGCAATACCAGCCACGGCCTTGGGCCGTGGCTGGCGTTTAAAGGAAACCCGGTTTCCTATTGGAGAATGTTATGACTGCCCAACAGAAGGTGAATCTGCTCGGCCTTTCTCGCCCGCAAATGGAAGAATTCTTCCTGACCATGGGGGAGAAGAAGTTCCGTGCCCAGCAGGTGCTCAAATGGATCCACCACCACCAGGCGGATTCCTTCGAGCAAATGACCGATGTGGGTAAGGCATTGCGCCAGAAATTGTCCGAGGTCGCGGAAATACGCGGCCCGAAGGTAACCCACGAGAGTATTAGCCGTGACGGCACCCGCAAATGGGTGTTCGAAATGGATAACGGCGGTGCCGTGGAAACCGTTTTTATTCCCGATGGCCGGCGCGGCACCTTGTGTGTGTCATCCCAGGTGGGCTGTGCAGTGGACTGCAGCTTCTGTTCCACCGGTAAGCAGGGCTTTCAGCGCGACATGACCAGCGCCGAGATCATCGGCCAGGTGTGGCAGGCTAGCCGCGCCTTTGGCCCGCGCCGTAATTTGGGCCAGCATCCGATTACCAATGTGGTGATGATGGGCATGGGTGAGCCCCTGCTTAATTACGACAAGGTGCTTACGGCCATGCGGATCATGAAAGATGATCTAGGTTACGGTATTGGCAAAAAACGCATCACCGTGTCCACTTCCGGGGTGATTCCGAAAATGAATCAGCTTAGTGAAGATCTGGACGTGTCATTGGCGGTGAGCCTGCACGCACCCAATGACGAGCTGCGTAATCAGCTGGTGCCATTGAATCGTAAGTACCCGCTAAAAGACCTGATGGCGGCGTGCAAGCGTTACAGCAAGAATATCACCCATCGTCATAACACCATCACCATGGAATATGTGATGTTGCGGGATGTGAACGACAAGCCGGAACACGCTCGCCAGTTAGTTAAACTGCTTAACGGCATCCCCGTGAAGGTGAACCTGATACCGTTTAATCCGTTCCCGCATGCGGGTTATGAGCGGTCACGTAAAAACGATATTTTGGAATTCCACAAATATTTGAATGACAACGGGGTGATGACCACAGTGAGGACAACCCGCGGTGATGATATTGATGCCGCTTGTGGTCAGTTGGTGGGGCAGGTGAAGGATCGTACCCGGCGCAGTGAGCGCTGGAAGGAATCTATTTTTCATCGCACTGAACAAACAGATGACAATACAGCGCAGACCCAATGAGACGTTTTTTTCAGGTTATTTTCATCCTGTCTCTTGCAGGGGCTTTTGCCGCCGGGTGTGTCACGGTGGACGATGGCCCAAAAGTAAAAGTGGATGAAGCGGTTAATAGCCGCGTGGCAGCCGGGTTGCAGTATTTGCAGCAGGGCAGCCCGTCGGAAGCTCGCCGTCATTTTTCGCGCGCGTTGAATCTGGATGATGACAGTGCCGTCGCGCATAATGCCATGGCATTGCTCTACAAATATGAGCAGGACCCTACCAATGAAGAGTACCATTACCGCAAAGCACTGAATGCGGACCGCCATTACTCCCCGGCACTGAATAACTACGGCACCTTGCTGTACGGTCGTGGTGAGTACAAAGAAGCACTCAAACATTTCAAAAAAGCCGCCAACGATCCGTCCTATGAGGGCCGAGGCAGCGCCTGGGAAAACATGGGTCGTTGTTACCAACGATTAGGAAACAGCGAGGACGCCCGCAGTGCCTATGTTAAGGCCCTGCGCCTGAACCCCCGTTCTGTTCAGCCCAGCCTAGCGCTGGCGCAATTGTATTTTGACGAAGGCCGTAGCCGCCTAGCATGGGATTATTACCAGCAATATGTGCAGCGCACGGGCCGTCAGAGTGCCCGCGCCCTGTGGCTGGGTATTCAACTGTCCAATTCGTTGGGCTACCGCAACCAGCAATCCAGCTATGAGCTGGCCCTGGATAATCTTTACCGCCGCTCTGGCGAGTACCGTCAGTGGCAGCAATGGAAAGCTGAGCAAGCAAAAGGAGCGCAGCAATGAGCGATGACATGGTGGTATTACCCGGCGAACGTTGTCGCAGAGCCCGTGAGGCCCAGGGTATGACTCAGGCTGAGGCGGCCCAGCGCTTGCACTTGTCTCTGACCTATCTGCAGAGCTTGGATGCTGACGATTATGAGCGTTTGCCGGAAGCCACCTTCGTGAAGGGCTACCTGCGTAACTACGCACGGTTGCTTGGGCTGCCGGCGGAAGAAATCGCCGGTACCTTCCAGCAAATGGTTAATGAGGATGCGCTAGATAAGCCCCTGCTGCTGCCGTCTATTGCGCCACCGCCTGCGGCGTGGCTCAAACCGCTGCTGATTGCCCTGGCGTTGGTAGTGCTGGTTTCCTTGCTATGGGCGTTCTGGCCTAGCAAAGGTGAATTGCCTGCGCTGCCTGACAAGGTTCAGGAAATGAGCCAGCAGAGTGAAGCCGAAGCAGACGCCAGTAATAACGACATGGGTGTTCAGCGCCAGGCCCAATTTGATGACGAAATGGCGGGTGTGACCCAGGGTGCAAGCCTTAACGGTACCGATGCTACTGACGAGGGTGGGCCGCAGGCGGCTGCTGAGTCGATCTCTGACATTACCACTGAAGACGTGGGAAACGATGACAGCCAGCTCCAGAATAATGATGACGTTTCATCCATGCTGGCGGCCAATGGTCTGGATCGCCTGTCACTCAGTTTTACCAGTAACTGCTGGATTAAAGTGACCGATGCCAACGGCCGCACTTTGCGCCAAGGCGAACAATCTGGTGGCGCCTCTCTGATGCTGGATGGCAAAGCGCCGTTCAACCTGACTCTCGGCAACGCTGGGGCGGTGGATGAGTTGCTGGTTAACGGTAAAGCTGTCACCTTGCCGACGGATTCCCCCGGTAAAGTTGTGCGGATCTCCGTTCCCTGATTCGCGAGGGTAGAAAACACCATGGAACCGGAAGTTAAGATTGAACGTCGTAAAACCCGCCAAGTCATGGTGGGCAATGTCCCTGTCGGTGGCGATGCCCCGATCTCCGTACAAAGCATGACCAATTCTGAAACCTGTGATGTAGATGCCACTGTCGGCCAAATCCGCCGGTTGCAAGATGCCGGTGTGGATATCGTGCGTGTTTCGGTGCCTTCCATGGAGGCCGCCGAGGCTTTCGGCAAAATTCGCAAGCAGGTGGATGTGCCGCTGGTGGCGGATATCCATTACGATTACAAAATTGCTTTAGCTGTCGCTGAGCAGGGCGTGGACTGCCTGCGTATCAACCCTGGCAATATTGGCCGAGAAGACCGTATTAAGGCCGTGATTCAATGCGCCAAAGACAAAGGCTTGCCGATTCGTATCGGTGTGAATGCCGGCTCCTTGGAAAAAGAATTGCAACGCAAATACGGCGAGCCCACCTCTGATGCATTGGTGGAATCGGCCTTGCGTCATGCGGACATCCTCGACCGTTACGATTTCCAAAATTTTAAAGTTAGCGTTAAGGCTTCCAATGTATTTATGACGCTGCAGGCCTACCGCAAGCTTTCCTCTCAGCTAGAACAGCCGTTGCACTTGGGGGTTACCGAAGCGGGAACCTTCCGTTCTGGCACGGTGAAGTCTGCCGTGGCGCTAGGCGCGCTACTGATGGAAGGCATTGGCGACACTATTCGTGTTTCTCTGGCGGCGGACCCGGTAGAAGAAGTACGCGTTGGTTTCGATATTCTGAAAAGCCTGAACCTGCGCAAAAAAGGCGTGAACATCATTGCCTGTCCTAGCTGTTCACGGCAAAACTTTGATGTGATCAAAACCGTGAACGAGCTGGAAGCGCGTCTGGAAGACATCAATGAATCCGTCGACCTGGCGGTGATTGGCTGTTTGGTAAATGGCCCCGGCGAAGCCCGTGAAGTGGATGTGGGGCTCACCGGCGGCACGCCCAATAATTTAGCCTACCGTGACGGTGAAAAAAGCCACCACATTACCGCTGACGATCTGGTCGACGAGCTTGAGCGAATGGTGCGCGCCAAGGTCAAGAAACAGCGCGAAGACGAAGAAAAAGGCATTATCGCCCGTAGTGAATAGAAGGCGAGGGATCCAGTGGGCCGGGCGTGATGGGTTTGCGTCTGGTGCTTGGTGTCCAGCGTTCTGCGTTTTTTAAGGAATTGCAGTGAGTAAGAAAATCACGTCTATCCGTGGGATGAACGATATCCTGCCGGAACAGACCGGCCTGTGGCAGTGGCTGGAAGCAAAAGTGGGTGCGGTGCTGGCCAGCTATGGTTACCAGGAAATCCGCATGCCGATTGTGGAGCAGACCGACCTGTTCAAGCGCAGTATCGGTGAAGTTACGGATATCGTCGAAAAGGAAATGTACACCTTCGACGACCGCAACGGTGACAGCTTAACCCTGCGTCCAGAAGGTACCGCCAGTTGCGTACGCGCTTGTGAACAGCATGGTCTGTTGTACAACCAGACCCAGCGCTTGTGGTACGCCGGGCCCATGTTTCGCCACGAACGCCCTCAGGCGGGCCGCTATCGCCAATTCCACCAGATCGGTGTAGAAACCTTTGGTATGACAGGGCCAGATATTGATGCGGAAGTCATCCTGCTTACCGCACGCCTGTGGAAAGCTTTGGGGCTGGAAGACAAGGTGGTCTTGGAGCTGAATTCCTTGGGCGACAGTGCTGACCGGGCTCGTTATCGTGATGCTCTTGTGGATTATCTGAAGGCCCATTTTGACGACTTGGATGGGGACTCGCAGAAGCGCTTGGAGCGTAGCCCGCTGCGTGTCTTGGATAGTAAAGACACGGGCACTCGCGAGGTGCTCAAAGGCGCGCCGCAGCTGGCGGATTATTTGAATGATGAGGCGGTGGCCCATTTTGAAGGGCTGAAAGCCTTGCTAGATGCCAGTGGCATTGCTTATAAGGTGAACCCGTATTTGGTACGCGGGCTCGATTATTATGGCAAAACTGTTTTCGAATGGGTGACCGATGCGTTAGGCGCACAGGGCACAGTATGCGCCGGTGGTCGCTACGATGGCCTAGTGGAGCAGCTGGGTGGCAAACCGACCCCAGCAGTGGGCTTCGCCATGGGGATCGAGCGGTTGATTTTGCTTATCGAGCAGGAAAGACCGGAACTGTCAGCGCCGGTGGACGTCTATGTGATGGCTATGGGGAATGTGTTGGCTCCGACCATGGCGTTGTCCGAACATCTTCGTGATGCTTTGCCCGGTCGTGCAATTCAGTTGCACTGTGGTGGCGGCAGTTTCAAAAGTCAGATGAAAAAAGCCGATCGCAGTGGTGCTGCGGTGGGCTTGATTATGGGTGAAGATGAATTGGCCAGTGGCGTGGTGACGGTGAAGCCACTGCGCGGTCAGGGCGAACAGGTGCAGGTTGCTCAGGGCGATGTGGCCAATGCGGTGACATCGTTTCTTGAATAATAGAGTGTTCTGAACGAGACAACAGACGAGTTTAAAGTTTAAAGTTGAAACGAGATCAAGATATTGCCATCCGGAAAGGATTTCTCCGCACTCTTGAGCTTTAAACTTTCAACTCGACAAACAACGACCCGAACCAACCTCGGGATATAAATACGAAAGGAGAGCAGGGTGGCAGATTACATGCGCGATGAAGAAGAACAGGCAGAGCTGCTAAAAGAGTGGTGGCAAAAGAACGGTACGGCCACGATTATTACCGTGGTGTTAGCTGTAGCCGCTCTGATTGGTTGGCGTGAATGGCAAGACCACCAAGGCGAACAGTCCGCCGAAGCCTCCAAACACTATCAGGTGATGGTCGAAGCGCTGACTGCACAGGAAGTGGATGAAGCGACAGTGAACCAGAAGGCTGAAGCGTTGAAAGAAAATTTCCCCGGCAGTGCCTACGCCAACTACGCCAATTTGGCGCAGGCTCGTTTGGCGGTGCAAGCGGGTGATTATGAAAGCGCTGCATCTCTACTGCAGAGCGTGGTTGATGATGGCGCTACAGATGCGCTGATTTACACCGCCCGCCTACGCTTGGTACGTGTGTTGTTGCAGCAAGAAGCCTATGACAAGGCCGCCGCCGAGCTGGATAATAGTTTCCCGAGCGCCTTCAATGGCATGGCTCTGGAGCTGCGTGGTGACTTGGCGAAGGCCCGTGGCGATCATCAAGCTGCCACGGATGCCTATACCCAGGCGCTGGAAACCCTGCAGGATAACGGTGAAAAAGACCGTGTGCAGATGAAACTGGACGACCTGAAGAGCTAAATGAAATATTTCCTTCTCCCCCTCGCACTGACTGGCCTGTTGTTGACCGGTTGTAGCTCCAACCCGAATGCCATTGAGCCCAATGACTTGCCGGATTTTGATGCCAGCTACAAGGTAAAACGGCTCTGGAAGGAGGGCGTGGGTGACGGGGTGGAAGAAAGCCAGTTAACCCTGCGCCCGGCGGTGACCCAGCAACAGGTGTTTGCCGGTGATGTGTTCGGTGAGGTGTATGCCGTTAGCCGAGATAAGGGCAAGCGCCAGTGGCGGGTTAAAACCGGCGATCGCATTGGTGGTGGCTTCTACGCCGGTTACGGCATGGTGCTTTACGGTACACGCGAGGGTATGGCTGTAGCTCTGTCCATGGATAATGGTGAGGAGCTGTGGCGAACCCGACTTTCTGGTGAAGCGCTGGCAATTCCTGCCAGCAACGGCGCTATTGCTGTGTTTCAGACTCAAGACGGCCATGTGACGGCGCTGGATGCTAGCACGGGTGAGAAAATGTGGGATTACGAAACCGTGGTGCCCACTCTGACCCTGCGTGGGCTGGCCCAACCCGCCATTGTCGATGGCCGTGTGTATGCTGGTTTCGCCAATGCCAAGCTAGCGGCTCTGGACGCTGAAACCGGTGTGCCCGTATGGGAGCAACGCATTGCTGAACCTACCGGGCGTTCTGAACTCGACCGTCTTACTGATGTGGACGGGAATTTGATCGTGGAAGGCGGCGGCGTTTTCGCGGTGGCGTTTCAAGGCAAGGTAGGTGTGGCGGACCAGGTTAATGGCCGGCAATACTGGGCTAAGGAAATGTCCAGCGCTCAGGTGATCAGTGCAAGCGGTGGCCGTTTGTTTGTGGCCGATGACAATGGTGTGGTGTGGTCTGTGGACCAGCGCACCGGCAGTATCATTTGGAAGCAAGACAAACTTTATGGGCGCCGGCTCACTGGCACAGCGGTTCAGGGAGAGCTGGTCGCAGTGGGTGATTTTGAAGGTTATCTGCACTGGATGAATACAGATGACGGCACCCTGCTAGCACGCAAGCGGCATGACCGTGATGGCTTTGCCGGCACCCCGGTTAGCTTTGACGATACCCTTTATGTGCTGAGTTATGACGGTAAGCTTGCGGCTTATGGATTGCGTCAAAAGTAACCCGTGCATTTAGTTTACCTTTGAAAAATCTGCGTGCTGCGCAGATTTTTTCGTTTGGCGCCGCCTTTGGCGTTACCATAGCGCCGTTGAAACCTCGTTGAGATGACTATGAAGCCGGTAATCGCCTTGGTTGGGCGGCCCAATGTGGGCAAATCCACACTTTTTAACCGACTGACCCGCACTCGTGATGCCTTGGTGGCTGACTTTCCGGGGCTGACCCGTGACCGTAAGTACGGGGATGGCCAGCTGGGCGGATATTTGTACACCGTAGTGGATACCGGCGGTATCGGCGAGAATGATGACGGCATTGACGTACCGATGACCAGCCAATCCTTGCAGGCGGTAGGTGAGGCGGATGTGGTGCTGTTCATGGTGGATGGCCGTGCCGGCCTGACCGCCGCCGATGAGCAGATCGCCAGTGAGTTGCGCAAGCTGCCCAAGCCCACCTATCTCATCGTCAACAAGACCGATGGCGTGGACGCGGATTCGGCCATGTCTGAGTTCTTTGCGCTGGGGCTCACCGAAGTGTTACCTATCGCCGCGGCCCATGGCCGTGGTGTGACCAGCATGATTGAACATATTCTCGAAGGGTTCACGGATCTGGAGCTGCTTCCGGAAGGCGAGCATCGCACCTCCAAGAAACCCGGTGAAGACAGCATTCGCGTGGCGGTATTGGGGCGCCCTAACGTGGGCAAATCTACCCTAATCAACCGTATGCTTGGTGAAGAGCGGGTGGTGGTGTTTGACCACGCTGGGACCACTCGTGACTCCATTGAGGTGCCGTTTGAACGCATGGGCCGCGCTTATACCTTGATCGACACTGCCGGAGTGCGGCGGCGCGGTAAAGTGTTCGAAATGGTTGAAAAGTTTTCTGTGATAAAAGCGTTACAGGCCATGGAAGCTGCCCAAGTGGTGGTGGTAGTGATCGATGCCCGCGAAGGTATTACCGATCAGGATCTGCACCTTCTGGGCTATGCCCTAGATAGCGGCCGCGCTTTGATGATTGCTGTGAACAAATGGGATGGTCTGGAAGCAGATCATAAAGAACGGGTTCGAGTGAATCTTGGGCGACGTTTGGAATTTGCTCCCTGGGTAAAGATAAAATTTATTTCTGCTCTGCATGGTACTGGGGTTGGGGACCTTTGGGGCATGGTAGAGCAAGCTTGGGATAGCGCCTTTATCAAGATTGGCACCAACGAGCTGACTCGGATGATGGAAGAGATCACCAACGGCCA
>OJHE01000227.1_pt1 | contig 18454 bp, 16 predicted proteins | sample 1595221 | NCBI WGS metagenome assembly OJHE01 (sample SAMN05416831, study PRJEB24817) | seawater metagenome | isolation source: Sea water | place: Canada:Atlantic | collected 2013-07 | reverse complement strand
ATCTACACACTGCATATCGTCGGCAGCGTCAGATGTGTATAAGAGACAGATTAATATATTTTGCTATCTGACACTTTCCACTATCAAGGCAGAGTGGTCGGAAGTCTTTGACTCTCTTGTAGCATGGTCATAGTAGATATCTTGAATCACATTGTCGGCCTCCGGGTTGGAGAATATGTGGTCAATTCGAAAGCCGTTCCCATGACTACTGTACCAAGAGAATTCCTTAATATTTTGGTTCCTACTTCGCCATGAATCAATTAGCCCAGACTCAGAGAGCTGTTTGAAATTTTCTGAACAGTGAAAAGTCCTCCCCTCTTCATCTTGAAAATGGTTGCCGGTGTTGAAGTCTCCCGTTATGAAGTGTGCGGACTCAAATGGTTGATGCTTACCTGTTGATAAAAACTGAAACAAGCTAGCCTTTGCTTTTTTCTGAGGAAAGTAAACCCCGTAGATAGCTAGGCTGTCAAAGTGGGCTGATATGAGCCTGTGTCTATCTTGAACTGGGAGCGACGAGTATGTTCGAGGAACAAAAGCTTGCCGAGAGAAGATGCAAACCGAATTTTCTTTCGGGTTAATTGACGCTGCCGCAAAATACAGAAAGCCTAATTTAAAAAGGTGAGATCGTAGAATCTTAGCGTTTCGATTTGCTCTGAACTCGGTGAGGACAATCACGTCAGCATTTTGGGACTGTAGGTATTCTAGAATTGCTGAAATACGATTCCCTCCGCCGTGTTGAATGTTCAGCGTGACTAGCTTCATAAGTTAGCGGAGCAGTTTATTTAGGACAATCATACTCAGACCAGCAAGTTTTTTACTGAAATGAAGGTCCAGCCTAGCCCGCTTATCACTTTCCACCTGCAACCATAAACTTTTTAGCTAATAATGTTTCGTTAAACCCCCATAATAGTTTTTGTTCTACCTGTTGTAACTGGGTGTCCAAAGATGAAGTATATTTCTCATTGAATGAAATCAGGTTACTCCAAGTGGTTGTAGCGTACATTGCGTTTTTGGCAATTTTTAAACCATCAGGGTTTAGTGCCATTTTTGCTGTAGATTTCGTACTCTTAAGACAATATTCAATTTCTTTTTCGATAAGCTCACTCCACAGGGCCGGCTCAAGTTTATCTCCAATAAACAAAAGCATGAAGCGCGTATCTGGTGAGATAAAGTTACGTTCTAAAAGAAGTCGATACATCAGAGCGTACTTCAATATTTGGTCAGGATTCTTTTTGCCACCAAGTTTTAATTCATTGGCGATTAGAATATTCTCACTTGGGTTGTAACTAAGGTTATCCATTTGCATAGCATCGATATTTGTACTACATGCAAATAACCCACTATTCCCATGTGTAAACCATCGCCCTCCACCTTGCAAGGGAACAAACTCGCGATAATATGCATCCAAATAATTGTCACTCACTAGGCTCCAAAATATGTCAAACTCTTTATTTAGGTAGTCTTCTGAGAAAAACTTTGCACGTCGAAGTGCTTCACGTGGGGATGCTATTGAGGATGTGGGTTTCTCATAACGGCTCAGGCATTCGCTTTCCAATAATTCTTTGTTTATCTTATCTATAACGAACTGTTGTTTCTCTGCTATATCACAATCAGAAATAGCTTCATCATGTGTCCAATTAACAATTTTCTTGCGATACTGGGTTTTCGTTATACCTAAAATGTCGTTCGTACTCCAAAGCAGCCACTCAAGCATATTTGATATGCCGGTTGACCATGAGATGGGCTCTGCCAGTGTTTCAATTTTTCCGAATACTTGAATATATTTATCTCTAGCTTTCATCCTTGACCCCTATTGTTCACTTGAACGGGTATATTGTTATACCTTCCTGCGTTCAGTTGAATATATCATTTCATGTGTATTGCATGCTTTATCAGAAGCTACAAAATCAGTCAATTTTCCAAACTTCTTTCAGGCGCTTAACGGTGTGATTCCATTTGGGGGTACGAGGTTGAGCAACAGAGTTTTGATTTCCAAATAGCCCGACTTCATTGACGGCTTTGTTTTTAGGAACTGAAGTGATCCAAGTCACTGGTACAAAGTACTCAGCCGCATCTTCCCCTACTTCATCTGAACGCTGATAACTACCGGCTAAATCCATATCTGAATTAAGAAACTCATCTGCGATAGTGGCTTTCCCTGTCACCTCTGCGACACCCACATAACCAGTTTTTGGAATATTAACCCAGACTCGGTCACCTGCTTTTAACTTAAATAGCGTCTTGCTATACCAACGGCCAGCACCGGCTGAAATAAATCCATACTTCATGGCATCCTTCCATGAACGACCATCGCCAATATCTCCGAAGGAAGAGTAAAACTCACCGTTCCAATCTTCTTTTTGGCCAATGTTAATCGCACGTTCTTCAGTCTCACCGGGATCAATCATCCAAGATCTGCTGAGATATTGGTTTCCAGCATCTTCAAATACAGAGAAGAACACAGCATTTACTGCAATATTAGCTTTGTCGTTGAGGTAGTTAATAATTCGTTCTGTACTGGCATCTAACTCCGCAGCCACTACAACCATTTGATGTGAGCTATTCAACTCGTCCTCAACAGGTTTAACTCCGAATGTAGCAGTAAAGCCCTCATCAAAATGCTTAATTGGCAGTTCATAATGCTTAGCAAACTCCTGATAAATCTCAACGATACGATCAGAAGGTAATGACTCCACCCACGAAGCGTAATCGATGGTCTGTGCAACTACATCTCTAGGTGTTTTATGCTTTTTAAGCTCAATAATGATAATTGAGCCAAATGCATCAACCGCCAACAAATCAATGTATTTACCAAAATCGGTGTAGACCTGACGTCCTATCAGCATCCAATTACTATTTAAAATCGAAATATCCTTGAAAATCTGATCTTCAAGTAACTCCTCGGTATCTAATTTAACCGTGTTAAGCGATTGAGGTTGGTCTCCGATCTTCCAAATACCGTGTTGTATAGCCATTATGTAGTCACTTCATTAACGGCTAATATTTCTTCAACAGAACGGAACTCAGCCAATGCCGCCTCCAACTGCTCAACAATCTCAGCGGCCAAGACTTCAGGCGCAGGCAAGTTCTCGGTATCCTCCAACGAATCATCCTTCAACCAGAAGATATCAAGATTAGTTTTATCTCGTGCGATCACTTCATCGTAACTGTACGAACGCCAGCGCCCTTCTCCACTTTCTTCATCCCAGGTCGCTTTACGTTTTTTGATGTCATCGGGTTTGCAGAGTTTGATAAATTCTTCGAAGTCACTTTTTTTGAGCTGCTTCGTTTTTAGAGTCATATGAACGTTGGTGCGGAAGTCGTAGATCCAGAGTTTTTTGGTCCAAGGGGTTTTGGCGGCGGGCTTGTTGTCGAAGAAGATGACGTTCGCCTTTACGCCTTGGGCGTAAAAGATGCCGGTGGGGAGGCGCAGGATGGTGTGGAGGTTGGTGCGCTCTAGTAGGTTTTTGCGGATGGTTTCGCCGGCGCCGCCTTCGAAGAGGACGTTGTCGGGGACTACCACGGCGGCTTTGCCGTCGATTTTTAGCATGTTGGCGATGTGCTGGACGAAGTTAAGTTGTTTGTTGGAGGTGGTGGCCCAGAAGTCTTCGCGTTCGTAAGTAAGCTTTTCGGATTCGGCTTTGCCGGTTTTTTCGCTAATGATGGTGATGGAGCTTTTTTTACCGAAGGGTGGATTGGCTAAGACGATATCCACCAGGTCTTTTTCATTCACTTCTTTGGCTAAGGCATCCTGGCTAATCACAGGGCATTCGCCATCGGCGCTGCCAATACCGTGCAGGTAGAGATTCATGGCGCATAAACGAGTAACGCTATCGACGATGTCGTTACCGCGCAAGGCACTTTCGCGTAAGTGTTTTTGTTCTTTTTTTGAGGTGGCTTGAGGGGCCATATAATCATAAGCCGCCAATAAAAAGCCGCCGGTACCGGTAGCCGGGTCCGCGACGGTATCCATTACATTGGGCTGCATTACGTCAACCATCGCCTGGATTAAGGCGCGAGGGGTAAAGTATTGGCCGGCGCCGCCTTTCACATCTTGGGCGTTGCGCTCTAACAGGCCTTCGTAGATTTCACCTTTCACATCCACCGGTAGGGTTGACCAGGCTTCTTTTTCAATGAGTTTGATCAGGCGTTCGAGCTTGGCCGGATCTTGTATTTTGTTTTGCGCCTTGCGGAAGATAGTGCCCAACATACCGCCTTCTTTGCCCAACTCTTCTAGGGTATGGCGATATTGAATTTCCAACGCATCACCATCAAGCTTTACCAACTTTGACCAGCTGTAATCTTCAGGAACGGCCACTTCTTGTCCAGAAGCTTCACGCTCATCGGCCATCTTTAAGAAAATGAGAAATGTTATCTGCTCTACATAGTCACCATAGCCAACACCATCATCGCGCAGCACATGCGCGTAATTCCAAACCTTGTTTACTATTTCTGAAGCACTCATTTTTTAGCCCTGACTTTGGTTTTGATTAATAACATATCTAACACTACGGCCACCTGCGCCTAATGGTTTTAAACAACCTTTATTTAACAAATCTGCAAGATCCCGAGTCGCTGTCGCCTTACTCACATCGGCAATAGACTGATAATGGCGAGCAGCCAAGCCATCTATAAACTCCAGACCGTAGCCATCCAGCAATCGATTTAACACTTTTATTTGTCGTTCTGATAAAACGGTTTGAGCATGTATTTTCCAGAATGTTGCTTTTAATAAAACCCTATCAATGCGCAACAAGCCATGCTCCATGGCCTCTGCTAATGTATCTAAAAACCACAACAGCCATTCAGTAATATCCAATGGCTGGTTTTCCTGCCCAGCGGCTCGACAATTTTGTGTATCTTCCAGTATTTGATAATACCCTTTCTTGTTTTTCTCAATGGCTGCACTTAAAGAATAAAAACGCACACCCGTATTTTCAGCTTGAGCCAAAGCCCTATCAGTTAATGCACGGGCCACCCTGCCATTGCCATCATCAAAAGGGTGAAGCGTAATAAAGTACAAGTGAGCCATGGCCGCACGCACAATGCCGTGGTGCTCCGGTAACACATTGTTGTAAAACGTAAGAAACGCTTGTAACTCTTCGTTTAAATTTTTTGCGGGCGGCGCCTCAAAATGCACGCTAGTTTTACCGCCCTTTTCCGATACCACCTGCATGGGGCCTTTGGCATCATCACGAAACTTACCGATGGCAAGCTCTCGCAATAGCGGCGGCTCAGGGAATAAAGCAGCTTGCCAATCACAAAGCAGGCTGCATGTTAATGGTTTTTCGAGATCTCTCACTGCCGACACTAACATCTGCACCACAGATGCCTCATGCCGTGACGGTTCGGGTAAGCCTGCCTGCTCTAATCCCAATTGGCGCGCTACAGATGAACGTACCGATTCAGCATCAAGGCAATCGCCCTCAATCTCAGACGTTTTGATAGCACTCTGTATCAAAGCATCCAGTTCAGCATCTTTATCCAAGCCAGCGGATAAATTAGAGGACTTACCAAGCAATCGTTGCTGCAGCGCTAATACAACGTCTAGGCGCGGCTCTAGCTGCGCAGAATCAGTGTAAAAAAAAGGCCAAGATTTGTGCTGCCAGATGTACATTCAAAATTCCTGTCGTTATTTGCTTGGGTTGAGCCGAATGATAGCCTATTTTCGACTCAAATTGTGAGCCGATTAAGTGTGTTTATTCGGCTCACGAAAGAATTTATTAATTGAGGGTTTCATTGGTCTTATGGAATATAGTGCCCAACATACCGCCTTCATTACCCAACTCTTCGAGGGTATGGCGGTATTGAATTTCCAACGCATCACCATCAAGCTTAACCAATTTTGACCAGCTGTAATCTTCAGGTACAGCCACTAGCTGCCCCGACGTTTCTCGTTCATCGGCCATTTTTAAAAAGATTAAAAAGGTGGTTTGCTCGACGTAATCGCCCTAGCCTACGCCGGTCTCTCTCGGCTTCCTGCCTTCCGTGACACTTGTGCATCCATGCACATCGTCATCACGTAATACGTGGGCGTAGTTCCATACTTTGTTGACTACTTCTGATGCACTCATTGCTGCCTCTCGATTAAGCTTAATTTTTGAATGATTTCCCTGTAGCGAACTAATGACCTATCATTCTCTAATTCATCAAAGGAGCTTAAGTAACTTAAATATCCCTTAAGCTTCTTTAATAGAGGGAGATACTCTGCGGGGTTTAAATTAGCCTTATGAAAAATAGCGCGTACTTTTCTTCTATATTCTCTAGGCGGTAAAACATGCTCATTTACAACCAAACCAGTAACTCTTTGGCTTGCGTATTTACTTGCTATACGTGTCTTTTTATCTTTTAACGATAAACCATAGTTTTGAAGCGCTTTGCGAACATATTTAATAGATTCTTCAATAGGTTTTCGTGACTCTCCACTTATAGTTATATCATCCGCATATCTGGTATAAATTAGGTTATTATCCGAACAATATGTTGTGAATGCTTTATCGAATTCATATAAAAAAGCATTTGATATTGTAGGGCTAGTAGGAGCGCCCTGAGGCAGGGTTTCATCTAGCGTCAACAAGTTTGCAACAACATGAGATAATATTGACCCAATTCCATTTGCTTTTAAAAGCTCAAAAACCTGGTGGTTTTTTATACTTCCAAAATAATCTTCAATATCAATATTAGCTACAAAATTCTGCTGCTTATGAAAAACAGCGTTAGTTTTAATGGAGCGTTTAGGAAGATAAGCGTGACATGCAGGGTGGATTTTAAGATTCCATAAAAAATAATCTTTAATCCAATACTGTACAGTCTTTAAGAAAAATCTCGGAGAGGCTATCTCTCGTTCACCCCCTGTCTTTTTTGGTATGCTAAATCTTCTGTAGTGATTCTCTGTCTTATGAACAAAAGAAGATATCAACCTAGGAGATATACCTATACACATTGCCAATTGGGTAGCGGTCATATCTTTTTCTAATGGGTCATCATTTGTCGCCTTTTGTAACGACTTTAAAGTAGAAAATGAGTAGTAACGAAGTCGATGTACAGATTTATTTGAAGAGTCGTCGGATGAGTGAGAATGAAGACCAACTTGAAAATTCTTATGTTGCTCAGAGATCCGCGACCAGAAAGTTCTGGTCTGGAGGCAAATCGCCTCCGTGCGTGATGACTTCAGACCAGAACTTTCTGATCGCGAGTCATCTTGTGTAGTAGTACTGGTATCTAAAGACGGCGAATCACCGCCCAAATCTTGCCTCACCACATCCGACGATTTAATTCTAGACTCATAAACCTCGTTCAACAAGGATAACCTAACCTTATCTCTAAAATAGCGTACCTTTTTTTCCATATTCAGGTTGGCCATATAGGTTAATGAAAATAGACTGTTTTTTCGACTTTCACAATGAAGATACCCTTGTATTTCAAGCCCTTCTGCTAATTCTTTTAGGTGTTGCTGATCTGGCCAATGAGATATATCAGGAAACACTTGCTTCAAAAACTGAACAACTTCGATAGGTCTTACAGGCTGAAGTATGCCAACGCCCAGGATGAATAGTTTATAATTAAAAGTATTGCGCATGATTACTTAGCCTTAGGCCTTCCTTTACCATGCGTAAACCACACTGCTCGCCTTCTTTTGAGCCTATTAACGATGGGCACTGTATCAAATTTAGAAAAATCTCCAAAAAAAACCTTTCCACCCATTAGCTCTATTGCTGACTTTGGACCTTCATTCAGGTAACTGACGTCCTTTTCAAACTCTTCATCAAGAATAAGAATAAAATCAGTCTGATTTTCATTTTCTGTGTAATGCGTATAGGCGAAAAGCCCTAACTCACAGAATGATCCGACGCTGTCAGCAATCAAAACTACCGCTCCAGATTCCTGCTTCACAAAACTAAGTTCATTTTCATGTGCCATACCATCAAATTGTTTACGAAGGTTCTCTAACCCATCGTCCTCACCTAGCACAATTTCAAAACCTTCCCCCTCTAACTCGTCCCACAATTTTTGCCTTAATGCTGAACTTGGCTTGGTTGCTGCCTCCTCCACTGTAGGTCCACATAAGAAAACAACAAATGAGTTACTTGCATGAAGATCGACAAGCTCTTCCCGCCACCTTTGTACTGAAGGCTTCATATTAAACCTCCAGAAAAAGCCGAAGCTAAAATCGACTGTTTGTTTTTCTCTGCTTTGAGCAACTGAACATCCAGATCTCTAGCTAGCCGATTAATAGCATCAAACTTCTTTTCTACTTCTAGGACTATTTCTGCCTGTTCAGCTAATGCTGGCAAAGGTAAAGCAATATCACGAGCCTTTGATAAGTTTAGGTTTGGCTGATTTCCACCTGACGCTGCCTTTCTTATTTCTTCATAGTTTTCGTATAACCGAAGACGAACATAATCCTTACTTGCCTTTTCTTCGTTAACAATAATTGCAGCGCATGCTTGATTACAAGTTGCATGAAAGGTTATCTCTGTGACCTGCCCCCTGGTTTTACCCTCCCCATACATTGCCAGCAGCAAAGTGCCCGAACCAAACAGCTTTAACCCGCCATCAACTGCTCCTTGTGTAACAAACTGATCTGCATGATGAGTAAATGCATTGTTTGTAGCTGAGCTAGTCAACCAGGGAATATCTCCGTTCTCCCAGAACGCTGGATTCGAACGCTTTGGTGTTTTCCCTGTTTGAACCACTGCTATTTCACCAATCGTTGATTGCTGCCAGCCTTCTAATGAGGCTTTATTGTCTTCACGCCATTGTTTGGTGAGCTCACCGGTGACGGCGGCTTTGAGTACGGATTGGCGGTATTGTTTGAGCAGTTTTTTGGCTTTGTTGAGGGCGGTTATGCCAGCGTCGATATGGGAGAAGAGTTCTTCGATTTTGGCGACGATGCGTTTTTGTTGCTCGAGAGACTCTGGATAATCTAGCTCATAAGCTAGAACATGCTTATGGCTTGTATTCTTTTGAAGCGAGCCAGTATCATCCGAAATCATATAGTGGCGGCACTTTGGATTGCACAGCGCAAAATACAAAAACTTCTTGTTTAGTACATCTTCATCAAACTGGAACTTTGAGACTCGCTGATTTAAAAATGCCTCCTTTGTATTGATCGCCACAGTCCCTAAATAATGTCCAGTCTCCGACATGTCCGTTAAGCAAATAATTAGCTCGCCACCAGTTAATAAGTATTCTTTAAACTCCTTTTTTCTCTCAACGGGATAAAATGGCTGCTTTTTTTTATTCCAATTTATCCTGAAATCTTTAGTTATGTTTCCCATCCTGAGAACCGGAATACCTTCTTCAGAGTATTCCTTACTCTTGAACGCAAACCCTCCTTTCAAACTTGCCAAACCTGAGAGCTTGACTGCCTTCCAGCCTGCTTGCAGATTTTTATCTATCGCCACTTCACTCATGCAATGAGGTATCCATTAAGTTCCTGCACAATCACAGGTAGTTCTTTTCCAAATAATGCCTGTGCCTTCAACAACCCACCTTCTTCTTTACAGGCCGGTATCATTTCAAAATCATCCATTTCAAATTCGGCGTTATTGGCGATTTGGTCCTTGATGCGTTGTAACCACTGTTGTTGCTCTGCGCTAAAGTCTGACTGTTGTTGTAGCCAAGACTCGAAACGCTGATTCACTAGTTCTGGGAATGGCTCAAGCACATCACTCAAACCGGTAGAGAAACGAATTAGGCTAACAATATTAGTCAGTAGCTCTTTGGCGGGCACGCCTTTGACTTTGGCTTTTTCCAGTTGCTCGTAGGCCTTCCACACTTGTAGTGGCGCGATATTGTACGGGGGTTGTTTTATTTCTTCTGCCAGCTCTTCAATTTGTTGGTAGCTTAAATGGCGCTGGGTATAAGGTTTGGCGTAGATCAGCTGGATGGCATCGAGTTCGTCTTTGTGTTCTTTAATAAAGCTTTCATAGCGGGTGATAATGCCTTGGGCTTTTTCTGCATCGTAACCGGCTTCTATTAATTCATCGGCGCTGTCGTCGATCAGTTGATCGGTATCGCGGCGCAGGGTTTCCAATAGTTCGCGCAAATCAGGGTTATGAAAGGGTTTGATGGCGGCGTCAGCTATCGGTTCATACACCGCTTTGCGCTGTTCGTCACTCACTTCATCACTGCCGTATTGGGCTTTGAGCTTTTCTGCTAGGAAATCGGTATTGCCTGCGTGTACTAATTTGGCGGCGACTAAAGTTAAGTTAGCCTCTTCGGTGGGCTCGCCCATTTGCTCTAGTACGTTATGCAGTTGCTTGTTGATTTGTTTGCGCTGGCCGTCGCTGAGCTTCATATCTAAACGGATTAAACGGTTGCCTAAGGTTTGCAGGCTTTCGGGGCTTCTATCTCCCATGGCGATTTGCTGCATCAGTTTTTCGGTGCTGACGGAGGGTTTGCTCTCAAGGCTTTTGGTTTCAGTTTTGTCGGTTTCTGTCACGCCGACGGCATCGACTAATACAAAGCGGGTTTTGGTGGGGGCATCGGGTGTGACTTTTTTCAGTACGTCGTTACCGATTACTCGGGTGCCTCGACCTTTCATTTGTTCGTAATAGGCTTGGCTGCGCACATCGCGCATAAACACGACGCACTCCAGCGGTTTGATGTCGGTGCCAGTCGCGATCATATCAACGGTGACGGCGATGCGCAGGCGTGGGCTGGTGCGAAATTCGGCGATAGTATCTTCGGCGCTTTTTTTGCCGACTTTGTAGGTTACTTTTTTGCAGAAGTCGTTGCCTTCACCAAAGGCTTCACGGATGGCATCGACGATGCGATCAGCATGGTCATCATCTTTGGCGAAAAACAGGGTTTTGGGTACCCAGCTGCGGCCTGGGAAGCATTCGGGCAGGCAGCGATCTTTAAAGGTTTGAATGACGGTGCGTATTTGGTTGGGGGCGATGACGCTACGGTCGAGCTGGGTTCTTTGGTATTGCTCGTCTTCGTCGAGTAGCTCCCAGCGTTTTTGTTTGGTGAGGCGGTCGCGCACTTCGATATTGGTGCCGGCCTCCATTAAACCGCCCTGCTCAGATTTTTCGGTTTTAATACGGTAAATATCGTAACCGACGTTAACGCGGTCTATGACGGCATCTTCGTGGGTGTATTCCGACACGACGTTTTGGTGAAAGTAGCCGATGGTCTTTTTGGTGGGGGTCGCGGTAAGGCCGATTAAGAAGGCATCGAAGTAATCGAGCACTTGGCTCCACAGGTTGTAGATGGAGCGGTGACATTCATCAATAATAATGATGTCGAAACTTTCAATAGGCATGGTTGGGTTGTAAGCCACTTCTTGCCGTGTATTTGTATCAAAACTCAACTCGTAGGAAGAGTGTTCTTCTATCTCTTCATCTAGCTCTTTTCCACACAGTTGGGAATACATACGTTGAATGGTAGAGATGGTGACTTTAATTTCATCACCAATACCTCCGGGACCAAGGATGTGAGCGTTGTAGAGTTCTGTAAATTTCCGGCCATCGTCTGGCGTGGCGTATTGCTGAAATTCTTTCAGCGCTTGTCTACCTAAGTTACCCCTATCGACCAAAAACAACACACGCTTGGCTTTGGCAAACTTGGCTAGGCGGTAAACCTGGGTACAGGCGGTAAACGTTTTACCCGCACCTGTGGCCATTTGTAATAAGGCACGTTGGTGACCTTGTTTAAGAGAGTTCTCAATACCGTTAACGGCGTCTATTTGGCAATCACGAAGACCTTTAGTATTGAGTTCTGGAAGTTGTTGCAGGCGGGATCGGAAGGTATCGCCCTGCTCTAACCAAGCTTTTAAAGTTTTGGGTTGGTGGAAATGGAAGACGTTACGGGAACGTGGAGCTGGATCGCGTTCGTCTCGGAATCGGATTTCATGGTTGGTTGCTTCGTATAAAAATGGCAGAGGTTGGTCGTTAGCCGCCCAGCGCTGAATGTGTTGGGTTTTAGATGAGGCATAGCGTCCAGATTGCTCGGCAACTTTTCCTAGGTTAGCGCCTTCTCGTTTTGCTTCAATAATGCCGCATGCTTTGCCACCCACAAATAACATGTAATCAGCAGGGCCGGTGTCGGTATCCATTTCTCGAACGGCAACACCCAAAGACTCGTGAAGGTTGAGCTTCTTTTTATCTTGAATAGACCACCCCGCTTGCTCAAGCTTTTGATCTATTTCTATACGTGTTTGGAGTTCGTCTTTATCTGTGCGAGGCGGTGTCATCCTTGGTACCTAGTCCCTTCAGCTTGTAGTGATAAATGCGGTCTATCGTAATGGGTTATTACGTTATTGTCAGTAACTAAGGAAATATATCGACCAATAATATTTTGTTTTAATGATGACTCTATCTAACACTCAGGGGCCCTTTTTTCTCTATCTGGTGGTAACGGGACAAAACCTCTGCTTGTTTATTTGTTGAATCAGTTTTGTCAGCTATTTTTATAGCCCAACCGAATCATTTATAAATGCCCTCTTATGACTTGATTTCTTGTTCGCTTAGATCAAGCCGTTTATTTTTGCAATTTATACGTCACCTTTTCCACATATAATATTTCTATTGCAACTTACCAAGCTTTACCAGCGCAAAATTCATTCCAAATACTTCTAAAGCTAGAAACTTGTTCCTCTAGATAAGCTGATTTCGTTCCAGACGAAACAAAGTGTTGCCAGCCAGAATAGCCACCAAAACTGTTTTTTGAATTAACTTCGCCACAAATATAACCACCACCTGAATCTTTATTAATGTAATCAATATTACGAAACTCAGCTGACTCAGGGTCTTTAAGCAAGCGTTTAACTGCTTTTTTCCCTATCCATACTGCGTCACCATGTGAAATTTTACTATTACCACTGGAATACCTAGAAGTTGCGGCGGCAACTTTTTTTAGGAACTTTTCACGTTTTGTCTTTTTGAGTTCGATTGCTGCTAATCGCTCTCTCTCAACGCGATCTTTTCTGGCCTGCTCCCTGCTGAGCTTGAGTAAAACTGAGCCTATTTCGTTCATTTTTTTTGCAAGTCTACTAAGTTCCTCATTAAATCGAGTCGCCACATGAGCATTAATTTCGCCTTCTTTATAGCTTTGTGCAATATCGGCTACAACCGTCTCGAGTATGGCGTCCTTTAATTCAATCTGATCTTTAATTAGTACCCATTGAGCATGACTAGAACCAAGGCTTTTAGCGTCTATGGCGTCAGCTTCCATGATACTGTTTAATAACGTTAAGTCACTTGAGCCAGAAGATGTACTTTTAGCTTCAGCGACTTTAATTTTGTTGATGAGCTTTTCAAGGGATAGTTTTTCATGTTGATTTACACCAACCCATCGCCCATTCTCTTTTACAGTGCCATCTGAGCACCTTTTTTCTGTGTAAATCACTTTACCATTAGAAGAAGCGCACTTATAAATCGCTGCTGACACGAACTGTGATGAGAAGCTTGAAATTAAAAGCAACGTGATAATTGATAAATTCCTTTTTAACATCCCTTATTCCCTAAAATAGTCCATATGAGCGCATGAATCACGCAATATTTAATGGCGACTAAGTGAATCAAAGCTACGGTTGATGTTAAACAGTTCGGGTATCATGTCAAGCCGCATGCTTTTAGTGACATTGTCATACCCCCTATATAAACCCCCAAAAATTTGTCGAATACTGGGGAGCGCGTTGACCCGTCTGTAGCTTCACTTGGCTAGGGTCCCCCTATTTGCGCAGAACATATTCAAGCCAAGCTTTGAGGCTTCACCGTTTTAAATTTTAATGTTCATACCTTTTGCAAAGATGTAAATATACGAGACTTAGTTCTTTCATGCTAAGGGTGTCTGGGGCTTAAACCGTATTAACCTATATAACCCAATAAACCTGAAAAACCCAGAAAACCTAGCAAACCTAGCAAACCTAGCAAACCTAGCAAACCTTCGCCCTTACTGGCTATCAGAGAGCTTATTTGTTTTTTGTCTAGATAAGCTGTGTGTGCGTATTTCGGTTTATTGGGTTTGTCAGGTTTTCACTCTATCCCCTATTCATCGCTTTGGTGGTGCAGGTGGATCAATATATGCACCTTTAATTGAAAAGAGCTTTTCATTATTTCCATTATAGTTATGTCGAACAGTCAGTATGACTCCTTCTAGCTCTCCTAAGGCAGCCTTTAATGAGCTCTTTGAAAACTGATTCACCAACCGGTGGTGAGCGGAATTTGATATGCTTTTATTGTCATCGTATGCGCTAAGGACTTGAGATTGATTAAGCTCCTGTTTTTCTAGTATTTGCTGAAGGAAAATCGTTTGATGTTCATGCTTCTTTAACAGTGATTGCTCTTCGCTTGTTGTGCGTAATTTTTCAGCTTGATTGTCATCAACCTTATAGACACTATCCATCAAATCACGATAGGAATCGCCAGCTCTTTTTCTGTAGCCGTAGCTGACTCTAGCTACAACATCACCACGTGATTTTTCCTGCCTAAATTCGACAATTGTTTCGTTGTCTGTTTGCTCTAATACATACATTGCATATGCGCAATCAACATCATTCATGGTATCGGCTGTCCCTTCATAGATCAGTTTGCCATCATCATCAAGCTTCTTATTGGCATGACCAGCAATAATAACGGTGGCGTTTTTTGCAACTAATCTACGCAGTAATGCATAAAAATCCTTTTGCACTGCTTTGTTCATCAGGTCAGTGAACTTTTTTAGTGTGTCGATGATGATTATCATGCCTGCGGCCTCTTCACTGACTGCCAACTCGTCTAGAATTGTGAGTATGTAATCGGTAGTGACGCCAGCCTCAGCTGGGCTAATCATCAGAAAGCCAAATTTCTCTGCTAACTTTGATTTAGTTAAAAGTCCTTTATAATGGTCATCAGCATTCAGATAAATTACATCAGCCCCACTAATATTCTTATTCCTGATGCCATCGATAATAAACCGCATCAGGAATAGCGTCTTACCCGTGTTCGGTTTTGCGTAAAAGAGTGTTATCTGACCATCTAGCGCCATACCATCTACCACGCAGATATCTTTGCTAAGGTTCTTTAGCATTTCATCGATTCTGTTGGTTGCAGACAAGTTGGTTAGCTTTTGTAGAGCAGACTGGTTAGTCGCTTTTTGTAGCACTGACTGTTTGTCAGTGACTCCGTACCCAGCCTCGCAGGATAAAGCTTTAGAGAAAGCATCGGTGACCTCCTGGCTTAGTTTGTTGGCTAGATTGTACTCCTTGATCGTTTTGCTGTTTGGGTCGCTTGGGTCTACCTTGCAAGCTTCTGAGGCATGGATAATAGCTTCACGGTTCTCATACCCAAGTCTGGACTTCATTACATCAAACGGACCATGCTGGTGGCCATCACATAAAGGATCGCTTTCGTGGTTAGAAAACATCTTGTTGGCTTCATGGTCAATTATGATGCCGGGTATACCGCTTGTGCTGTGGGCGTACAGGAGCTTGTTTCCAGACTTATGGTCGCCACGTTGGAATAACTCCAGCTCAATATGGTGTTGGCAGTTATATGCTTCAATGACATCAATTTGACCTTCAGGAAGTTTTGCAGGTGCTTTTTTTGTCGGTAGCGCTATATCTAATGGCGCTGGTGCTGGCGGTGCAGGTACTGTAATTAGTTCAAAGGGTAAGTCTGAAGCATCAAGTGGTTCACCGTAAATTACTCGACATTCGTAGTGGCGTGTTTCCCGATCATCATTTATAGGCGGATTATTTGGAGCAAATAAAATTTGATGAACTCGTGTTGCCGACTTATCACCATCAAACTTATCAGCTAATTTAATCTGAAGAGCCACCCACTTCACGCATTCAATCGGCGATAACAATGGAATCAATATTCGCCACTTCTTGCCATTAAGTTGATTTGTTTTATCATTAACTCGCATCGAAGTTGATGTGCTGTGTATTATTGCCGACGTAATACCCAGCTGGGTTAGTTTGGTTTCTAACTCATCAAGAAATTTATCACCTGAATCGACATCCACCCAAAGAATATTCATTGAATCGTGGGCGTGGACGCCTTCCTTTGTTTTTACTACAGCAGTATGTGGAGCGATACAGGCAGCTTGCAGCTTGGGAAACTCGCTGGGGTGTTGTGCTAATTCAATAAGCTCAGACAATGCTGCCAAATGAATTGCCGTCTTATCATTTACGCTGGGGAAAACAGCGCAAATTTTATCGGTTGGTTGCAGAGGTGGTATAATGAAGCCTGAAAAGCTCTTTGGTGTGTCACCATTGAAGTTCGAACCGGTTGTTAGCGCAACCGGTTTTTTTATGTCCTCGTCCATTACTCACCTCTAGCATTTACGCTGTGAGTAGTTAAAAAATCATCTAAAGCTGATTTACGGTATCGAACACATCGACCAACCTTAACGTAGTTTATATGGGGGTGACCTTGTGTGCGCCAATTGGCCAAGGTTCGTGCGGATATGGATAAATATTCAGCCGCTTGTCCTGCGTTAAATAGTTTATTTTGCATTAGGGTTTCCTCAAGTTAGTTAAACGTCAATGAACGTATTTCATTGATCTTGAGGTGTATCTTGAAGCCTCCAACGTCGTTGGAGCAGCTACCAAAAGTTTTGGGAGTTGACGCTAGTAAGCTAGGTCTTGTATTTAAGCAAGTCTTTGACTACCTGGTTATAAATACCTTTGAAGCGTAGAGCGTTTGATTCCTGACTATGTTTTTTCGCATCTAAATAACTATTTTTATAGAGTCTTTCGATGTTGTTCTCTGGTTCAAGCGCATCCAACCAATCGATAATGAGACCTTTCTTAGGTTTTCCTAAATAAGTCACTTCGCCATTTTCACCAATAGTGACGTCGTTAAACGCCATGTGGGTTAGTAATCCTAAAAGGGTGTGTTTTTTCTCCTTTTGAGAATCACGAATATCCGAGGGCCTACCTATTTTTGTTAGTAAGAATATAAAATCTTCTTTTGTAGCCTCCTCTGTATGAGCCATTATCAAGTCGTATAACGTTGCTTTGTACAAATCAGAATATTGACTTATGGCTTGACTGATATCCATACTCACTTGAGTCTCACGATCCAATAACTCACGTACTTCACCAGGCTCGTGTGGCCTATCAGGGTCACGATTAGGGTCGTTATCTAAATCACAATACAGTACTGCTACTTCAGCCTTAGGGTTTTCATCATTCATTGGTAAATATCCTTATTTATTGTCCACATGCAATCTAATTACGTTGTCCTTTTGTGTAACTCTAGCCTGTATATAATCGGCAATCTTGTTGATTGCTGATATCAGCGTTTCTTCTTCTGTCACGATATAACCACCTGTAACATCGTTTGTGGTGACATGATTCATCAAGCGTTTAATCATGCTTATAGGTAAATTTACGGCCTCAGCAATAGTGGCAAAGGTGCGCCTGCAATCATGAGGGCTGAATTCAACACCGCTAACTTTCGTAACAACTTTCATCGGTTCGCGTGGGTGACGCATGTGCATTGAGGGGTCTCTTCCAGAAAACACCCATTTATAATCACCTGTCTGTTTCCGCAAGTCTTTAAGGTATACGATTAATGGAGCTGGTATTGGTAGCCGGTGATCTGTGCCGTTTTTAGTATCTAGCAGTGTGATGTTTTTCGTCTTTAGATCGACCTGCGACCACTCAAGAGTTAATGCTTCGCCACTACGAAATCCCATATATAGAAGCATTAAAAAAAAGACTTTTGCCTTTTGGTTTGTCAAAGTCTCTACTGCTTCATGCCATGCCTGTAATTGCTCACTTGGGATTACCCTGTCTTTGCGATTATTCTTATGCCATAGACGCGCCTTACTCAATATGCTGGCAGGGTTTCCATCTATCATCCCTACAGCATCGGCATAGTTCAGCGTAAGACGTAGCACTCTCATGGTTGTATTCGCGGTTGTCTTACCTGTTTTACTTATTTTCTTATGACGTTTTAATATCATATCTTCGGTAATGCTGCTTACCGGTTTCGTGAGCCAGTCGCTAAAGCCGCGCTGTAGCTTATATCGATAGTTTTTGACGGTGTATGGTTTTAATTCACGCTCAGACAGATATAGGTCTAGCACATTCGAAAGCGAAGTCTTGGATATCACCTTTTTCCGCTTCTCTGCTGTTAGGTCAATACCCGTACTAATAGCTGTTAGGATTTCTTGAGCTTTCCTTCTAGCCTCAATGACGGTCACATCTGAACATTTACCTATGGTGACATTCCTCAGTTTTCCATCTGCACGCTTAGTAACGAGGAACGACTTGTTTCCTGTGTGACTGACGCGACAAACCAGCTTATTTATATCCGTATCTGAATAATCAATGCGACCAGTATCAGGCGGCATTAATTCTTTTATTCTTGCTTGTGTAAAATTGAATTTTCTTTTCATGATAACCATCCAGTGTAACTCCAGTGTAACTTTCAGGAGTGATATGGAGTATATTACAGTTATCTAGAGCCTGTCTCTTATACACATCTGACGCTGCCGACGATATGCAGTG
>OJHE01000219.1_pt1 | contig 19439 bp, 23 predicted proteins | sample 1595221 | NCBI WGS metagenome assembly OJHE01 (sample SAMN05416831, study PRJEB24817) | seawater metagenome | isolation source: Sea water | place: Canada:Atlantic | collected 2013-07 | reverse complement strand
TTTATAAATTGATGAAAAAATACAAAGGCCAACACAAGTGGCGGCGCTTTTTCCTTTTAGCATTTTTGTTTTACCTGCCGGTTGGTTGGGATGTAATTTTAGGCCGCGCTTACTTTTATTACTTGTGCAATACAGACGGTGGTGTGCATATTTACCAGACAGTAGAGCTGGGGTCAGAACATTGGAATGAAGATGGCAGTCCTAAGTTTTATACAGAAAAATGGCCATTTGATAATACCATTCTGGGAGGGAAGTATGTGTTTGAACGACCAGATGATAGATACACTACAAATAGAGTATTCAATATTGTGAAATATACGGGCGCGATTATTGACACAGTTACAAAACGGGTTATGGGTGACTGGATTACATATGAATATTTCGGTGGCTGGGTGATGAATACGGGTACTCCATTTGGGAAGTCTAGTAGTCAATGTCACAGTTTTTCTGACACACCAGATAATCCCATTTCGGTGGATGCCAGTAATCCTACACATAAGAAGTTTATTGGCTACATATTTTTAAGGGAAAGTGTTAATCAGGGAGAGAAACAATGAGTGAAAAAATTAAAAGCTATTTTGACAATTCACAACTAGCACAGGCAGCATATGCATTTTTAAATAATGGTTTGAACCAAGATGACTATAAGAAGGAGTTAGAAAATAAAGAAAAATTCTCAACTTCACAAGCTACCCAATTCGCCAGCCAATACAGCATTATTCACGATCAACAAAATACCAGCGATGGATTTTCAGCTACTTTATTTCAAGATACAGCAGGGACATTCACCCTCGCAATTCGCGGAACAGAATTTAGTTTTTCTGGGGCAGGTCAAGATCTTTTTTTAACAGACTTTGGCGATATTGGTGGTGATGGCATTGCTTTAAAGCAAGCCAGAGAGAAATTCGTATGCCTGTCTGGACAAGAAAAAACAACATAAATAATCAGGCTTTAAGGGAAGAAATATGATTTTTCTAATGCCCCTTTATTTCATCATTGTGTGTGTGGTTATTTATAAATTGATGAAAAAATACAAAGGCCAACACAAGTGGCGGCGCTTTTTCCTACTGGCATTTTTGTTTTACCTACCCGTTGGTTGGGACGTGATATTGGGGCGTGCTTACTTTTATTACCTCTGTAATAAAGACGCGGGTATTCATATTTATGAGACAGTTGAATTAGGCCCAGAGCATTGGAATGAAGACGGTACTCCAAAGTTTATTACAACAAAAACACATAATGGAGAAACCTACTTTAATAATTTTGATGAAGCCTATTTTGATAACAGGTATGAGTTTCATGTTGCACGTATAGATAGAACATTTTCAACCTCTTTCAATATTCTCAGAGATTTGATGCAAATTGTTGAATCAGATTCAAAAAAAGTTTTAGGTGAAGAGGTACGTTACCTCTATTGGGGCGGTTGGGTCTGGAATACGGAGCAGCCATTTAGTACGCAAAGTGAAGTTTGCTTTCCGCTAAATGATTATGCCGATAATCCGTTAGCAAGGGAAGACACCCCGCCATGGTATAAAAAATTTGTTAGTTATATATTTTTAAACAGTAATAACATTAAGGATGATGAAGGATGAGCGCAACCATACAAGAATATTTTCAAAACGCACAGTTATCGCAAGCGTCGTATGCCATTTTGAATGAAGGTGCTACCAATGAATTAACTTTAATAAGAGCCCTTAGACTTGAACAGGATGATGACTATTCAGTTACCCAAGCAACACTCTTTGCCGCTCATTATGATGCCATACATTCTCAACAAAATACTCCTAATGGTTTTTCGGCCACGCTATTTAAAGACCAAAGTGATGTTTATACATTAGCTATATGGGGAATAAAATCGACTATTCCGCGAATCAATATATGGAAAAACGCCGTATGAAGATAAATAAGCAGGAAGGAATGGGGGTCATTAAATTTATTTTCTTAACCCCAGTCGTGTTGATTGGGTTGGTTATTTTAACAATGGCTTTTTCGTGGGGTTACAAGAGCTATTGGGACTACAGAGTAGAGCAATTGTGCGCAAAAGATGGCGGCAGAACCATCTACGAAGTGATAAAGCTATCTGAAGATAAGTTAAGAAAAATGCGAGGGGATGGCCAATTTATCGGCCTGCCAGCTCGTAATTATGTTAAACAAGATGATGAGTTTTTTGCCAATAGTAAAACAACCATCGTTCATAATGGCTTATTCGGGCTAATAATAAAAAGGCGTGTGTCTCGAGTTATCCGCTTGAAAGATAAAAAAGTCCTCGCAGAGCAAATTACTTTTAGTAGAGTTCGTGGTGATTTTTACCCACTTCCTGCTGTGCATCACTCATCATCTAGTTGTAGCCCACACAAAATCGGGTTCTATGACGAAGTTTTAATTAAAGGAAATTAAAGGAAAGTTGACATGAGCATACAAACGTTACATGATTTAGCCGAGTTATCTCAAGCTAGTTACGCTGACTTATCTTTAGGTCAATTAGATTCTGAAGCCCAAAAGAACAAGTTAGCTGATGATGCGGATATATTAACGGCTCAATCCGATAACCTAGCTTCACGTTACAGCGTAGCCTTAGCAACATACAATGAGCCGAATAGTAGCTTTAGTGCGACTGTTTTTAAAAACAGTGCCAGTGGTGAATTGACGCTAGCCATTCGCGGATCAGGTGGCGCAGATTGGATTACGACAAATCCGGATATTTATTCTCATGGCGATTGATATCTCTATTGAAGATCAATGGCTAGCGGGAGAACCAAATCCTGACAGTCCATCCTATAACCACAGCCAAATGATCCTGACCGACTCCCTTGGAGTTGAAATACAAAGAGAGCTGAGTCACCCCGAAGACAGCCGGGTTAATAGCGCCCCCAATTGTCATGAGAGGTTTGGGTATGAGTAAAAAGCAGTGGATTGTACTCATACTCATTTTAGGTATTTACCCTGCCTGCAAATGGGACTACTACTTATCAAATTACCTTTTTGAACAATATTGCACAGATCCAGACCGTATCGGTTTATTTGTTTATGAAAAAGTCCAACTCGGTGATGAGTACTTTATACCCTTTCCAAAAGATAAAGAGCCGCGCGACTTGGACCCGCGTTTTATTTTTGGCGAAAATTTAATGATTAATCGTGAACGATTTGATGAAGACTTTATTTTTAACGTGTACAAAAAAGTACCCATCTCTAGCATAGGGCCAATAAATGCGGAGGAAACCTCAGTGATTAGAAAAAGCGATCAGAAAGTGCTAGGTAAGGCAGTAAGTGCCGCTAATGCACAAGGGTGGTTAAATCAGTTTGGTTTAATTGGTGGTTTCCCAGGGGTTTACTGTCCAGCAGGTAGGGATGAAAATCATTTCCCACGTTCTAGATTAGCCCATTACGCATTAGTTAAAGAAACATTCACATACCAAGCACAGGGAGAATAAGCAATGGATATCAATAAAACATTTAATGCTTCGCTATTAGCGCAGGCGTCTTACGATGACAGACTGGTATCTGGGTTGGCTGGCAGCCCACTTAAAAGTGAATTAATTGATTCGGACCTTGACTCTGATGATGTTGGTGTAGCTGATGGTATAACAAGTGCCCAAGCTAATTACATTGCCACTAACTACCGCGTAATCTACCAAGAACCCACAACGGCTAGTGGTTTCTCAGCCACTTTATTTCAAGATACGAATTCTAATAAGTATATTTTGTCCTTTCGCGGCACTGACACGGGTCTTTTTGGTGTGGACTGGACAGATGCCAACCTCGACAATGCTCTCAGCGGTGTTTCTCGCAATCAAATCGTTGATATGCTCAATTTTTATCTGCTTTTGACGCAACCAAGCACAGCTTCGGTAAAACAGTATCAGTATGAAGAAATCCAACTAGATAACAACCTCCCACCACCGAGCCAACCAAATATTTTTCTTGGTTCCATGCCCCAAGGGCAAGGCCTTACCAATAACAAGTATGGTGTACTGACAGAAATCCCTTCTAAAAATGGTTTGGAAGTAATTAATGAAAACACCCAGCTCACTGTCACTGGACACTCTCTTGGTGGCCATCTTGCTTCGGCGTTCACTTTATTATTTCCTGCCGTATCTCAAGAAACATACACCTTTAACAGCGCAGGGTTTATAGGTTGGGGTGAGAATGAGTTTGACACCTTTGCGCATCTTCTAAAAGATAGTGTTACAGATATTGCTATACAACCACAATCTTTTACAACTGGGTTATCTTCGGTAACGGATATATCAGCAACGCTAGATTATGTTTCCAACTTACCCAATCAAGACCACTTGGGGACACACACAACAGTTGGTGTAGAAACCGTAACGGTGGCTGAGGTTGGTCCGATTGACTACGTTATAGATAACCATTCCATAGATCGCATAAGTGACTCACTGGCTGTTATCAACCTCCTTCATACGTTAGATAACACGATTACCATTGCCTCAGCCAACACATTAATTACCTCGGCATCTAACAAAGAAAACACCTCTCTCGAAGGCGTTATGCGACCTTTAGCCAAACTGTTTGGGCAGGCTGCTATAGCAAATACGGATAGTGACCATGATGCACTCTATACCGCAATATCAAATATTGAAATGGCTACAAATTCTTATGATGGTGCGCTAGTTATCCAAAGCGTCGCATCCCTAGCCGAACATGCTACGGCAGACAACGCCCAAGGCCAAGCCTACCGCTACGCACTGGTTAACCTCAATACCTTTGCCATTACCAGTGTCACAAACCTTTACACCGCACAGGCAGATGAACTCAAAGCCGACAACTTCACCGAGCAATACCTTAATGATAGAAGCTTATTGCTTAGCGCTATAAATCAACGCAATCAAGATAACAACCAACACCCCGACGAAATAAACGGTGAGGTAGTTAGGTTTAAAGATGCTGATATAGGTGAGGTGATTGCCGGTGGGAATAGTGCTGGTCAAGGTCACGCGAATACGGCAACCCTCACTAAGACTATTATCTTTGGTAATGCAGATGAAAATACTGATTTGATAACTGGGGATACAAATGACTTTCTGTATGGCTTTGCTGGTGCTGACCATATTCTCTCTGGAGAGATAGGGAGCTTTAAACGTTTAAAGATAAAACCAATCGAGCCTGCCCTCATTAACTGTCAGGTTAGGCCATGTTAGGGCTTATAGTTTATGGTGTTTTTTTTATATATTTAATTATTTCACTCTTCGTTGTGGGTGCGGCCATGAGTTGGGCTGCTAAACGTGGTAAATCAAGGGGTAAGTACGCTGCTATAGCCGCAGTATTTATGTATAGCCTAGTTTTATGGGATTTAATACCTGTTCTTGCTGTACATAGTTATCAATGCAATACAAATGCAGGCTTCACTGTGAATAAAACATTAGCGCAATGGAAGCAAGAAAACCCCGGTGTATCTGAAACGCTTGTTGCAGTAAAAAACACTTCGTCAACCCAACAGGGTAATACCACACGTTATGTGTTGAATCAGCGTTTCGCTTGGGACATTACTAGAGAGAAGGTATGGCATATTGTATATAAAACAGACGAGCACATTGTTGATTTAAAAACAAATGAAAAATTAGCTGAATATATTGATTACTATACCAATGTTGTCCAAATGGCCGTGGGTGGGAACGGAAGAAAGAGCCATAAGTATTGGTTGAAGATTAAGTCGTGTGAAAGTGGAGATGTAAATAGGACGCGTCCTCAAAAATATATATTTAATAAGTTTATGTATTTTATGCAACACCAAAAGGAATTTAAATAATGGATACAACAAAACTGTACCAACAAGCCTTATTGGCCGAAGCAGCGTATGCTGATTTTAGAAATATTGATAGCACTGACGATATTAAAACCGCCCTAATAACCAGCGGTTTATCCTCAGCTCAAGTCGATGAATTCACTACAAACTGGACAGTAATATCTCATCGATGATAACGAAAAAATGGGCTTCAACAGGGATTTATAATCATTTTTTTGATTAAAAGATAAGGCAGGGCAAAATGATGTGCCATGCGAAGGTCTCTGTTGATATCACTGTTCACCAACATAGTGATTCATATATAGTATTAGAGTATTTAATCAACCCTTAATGAAAAGGCTTCTCTATGAAATTACTCAATGTTGGTTTACCTGGTCAGGAAATTCCTTGTCTATTAGACAGTAACAATAATATTCGCTCTTTAGAGGGTGTGTGTGATGTTATTTCACCTAATTTTTTAGCCAACGATGGTTTACGGGCACTGAAAAACCTTGATGTTGATAGTCTGCCCATTATAGAAAAGCCTGACCGCATTGCTGCGCCGTTATTAAACCCAGGCAAGATCATTGCTGTTGGTTTAAATTATGATGAGCACATTAAAGAAACAGGGGGCAAGCAGCAAGACGAGCCGGTGCTATTTACCAAAGCGGTTAGTGCTTTAAGCGGCCCCTTTGACCTTATTGAAAGACCTAAAGGCGCGACACAAGTGGACTGGGAAATAGAGCTAGTCGTTATTATTGGTAAGCCAGCTCGGTATATTTCAGAAGACGATGCAGAAGCGCATATTGCTGGTTTCTGTACGGGCATTGATGTATCTGAGCGATTTTTTCAAAAAAGCCGAAGTGGCCAGTGGCTTAAAGGTAAAAGTGCCGATACCTTTGCCCCTATTGGGCCATATTTTGTGACCTTGGATGAGTTTAAACAGTACCAATCATGCGCTGTGAGCTTAGATGTTAATGGTGAGCGTGTGCAGGCCAGCAATACCGATACGATGATACATTCGGTTAAGAAGTTGGTGAGTTATATTAATGAGTTTATGAGCCTTCAACCGGGTGATTTGATTTTTACCGGCACGCCAGAAGGAGTAGGGCTTGGTATGAACCCACCACAGTTTCTTAAAGCAGGTGACACGGTGGTTGCAGAAGTGGAGGGGCTTGGTGTTCAGGAGCATAACGTTGTTGATTACGAGCCAAACTAACAAACAATAACTGTTCAATTTTAGACCACTTTTTATAAGTGTTCGTCAGTACTACCCTTTTTCCGTTTTACGCTACTTTTGCACAAAGTTATCCACAGTTTTCGTGGATAACTTTTAAAACCCCTTTCTATTCCTTTTTGATTTGCGTACACTAATCAACTATCTTGTTGAAAGGCGATCTTATTATGGTGGATAAAATAAAAAAACATGGCGGTGTACGCGCTGGAGCTGGGCGAAAAAAAGGTTCTTCAGTCTATGGTGAACCCACCAAGGCCGTTAGAATACCAGAGAGTTTACTAACAACTGTCACCGAGTTGCTGGACTATAAAAAGAAGCAACTTGAGGTGGATAATACAAATTTTCCTAACGTATATTTTCCAGATTTTGATGGCCCTGTGCCATCGATTCCCTTCTATGGTGCTAGTGTTGCCGCTGGTTTTCCATCACCGGCGGATGATTACATAGAAAAAAGACTTGACTTGAATGAGCTCCTTATTAATAAGCCTGCGGCTACTTTTTTTGTTAGAGCAGAGGGGGAGTCGATGTTGGGTGCTGGTATTCACCCCGATGATATTCTTGTGGTTGATCGCTCCGTTCATGCAAGCGTGGGTAAAATAGTTGTTTGCGCTTTAGACGGCGAGTTAACCGTTAAACGGTTACGTTCAAAAGAAGGTAAATTGGTGCTTGCTCCCGAGAACCCAGATTACCCAGATATACCCATAAAAGAGGAAGTGGAGATGGTTATTTGGGGTGTGGTAACGAGCGTTATCCACAATGTATAAAAACCTATAAAAACGCTAACTTACCGTGAAATACCCTTCAAATATTGCATTGGTTGATTGCAATAATTTCTACGTCAGTTGTGAACGATTATTTCGCCCCGACTTATTGAATAAACCAGTGGCCGTGCTCAGTAATAATGATGGTTGCATTGTTTCTCGTAGCCAAGAGGTTAAAGACCTAGGTATAAAAATGGCGGTTCCAGTTCATCAAGTCAAGCAACTGGTTAAGCAACACAATATTCAACTTTTTTCGTCTAATTACCCCTTATATGCGGATTTGTCTGCCCGGATTATGCATAGCCTCACGGCTTTTTCACCGTCAGTGGACGTTTACTCCATAGATGAAGCCTTTATTGATTTGGACCGACATAACGTTAACGTAACTGATTTAGGGTTGGATATAAAAAACAGCTTATCACGCTGGGTCGGAATCCCCGTTGGTATTGGTATAGGGTCGACAAAAACACTGGCTAAATTAGCCAATTATGCCGCAAAAAAATGGGCCAATAGCGGCGGCGTGGTCGATATTAACGAACCGAAACGGCGAAAAAAAATCATGCAAATAACACCGGTTGGCGAAGTTTGGGGGGTTGGTCGCCGATTAAACGAAAAGCTCAATAAACTAGGCATTGAAACCATATGGGATTTACAGTCTCAGCCCATCAGTTCGATAAAAAAGCATTTCAATATAACCTTGGCTCAAACAGTACAAGAACTGCAAGGTACTCCTGTAATTCCTTTTAATGAAGATAAGAAGTCAAAACAACAAATTGTTTGCTCAAGAAGTTTCAAAGAAAAAATAACGGACCAACAAGAGTTAGAGCAAGTACTAAGCGTTTTTTGCCTTAAAGCTGCTGAAAAATTACGAGCTCAGCACGGTGTAGCTCTGCAAGTAAGTGTTTTTGTCCGCACCAGTCCGTTTGATAAAGAGTCGTTTTATTCTGAAAAAGCGACGTATAAATTAAAATCAGGTACGCAAGATAGTCGGGATTTAATTAAAATCGCTAAAAAACTATTAACGCGTATTTTTATTCTAGGTTACCAATATCAGCAAGCAGGTATAATTTTAGGCGATATACAACTTATCGATACAGCGGTATCTAATCAGAACGATATGTTTGATGCTGATTCGGAGCAAAATGAGAAAAGCTTCGCACTGATGAAAACAATTGATGAAATCAACTCACGTTTTAATAACAGTATGAGTTTTGCTTCAACAGGTAATAAGACGTTGCAGCAATCAATCCCTATTAATAAATCTAGACCTTACACCACGAACTGGAAAGAAATTGCTTTAGTTAAATGATATTACTTTCAATTGATTAAAGTTGAAACATAAACTAATTTATAACTCATTTATTTAAGCCTTCACCGTAATAAGTTATAAACATAAAAACTATTAAATTGGTTTAATCACTAACCGAATCACACCTTTAATTTAACATAATATACATTATACGAAGTATGATATTGAGCAATGTGAGGGTGGTTAAGGCTTACAGCGTGTCCTCTAGAACTTCTATGGAAAATTTTTCCGGTCGTATAAAAAGGCTTTTGGTGCGTTTAAGCGGTCGATCTCTTGTTTTAACCGGGTGTTCTCTTCAGCTCTAAAATTAATCGTCATCTTGAGGTATTTATAAGCGCGGATTTTACCGGGTGTCACAAAGTAATCTTCAGGTGTGACCAGGTGACCCTCAATAAAACGAAAGCCAATCCATTCTTGTCCCAGATGCGATAAATCGTTTTTTAATAGGGTAAGCAACTTAACAACCGATACGGGTAAATTGTTGGATTTTTGCTTGTCTTTAAAAAGTTTAACGATGGCTTCATTGGTGTTAATGTGCTTTATAAAATTAAACATAAATATATTGAATGAAGTCACCCTGCTTGATTGATGTTGATATCTATATAAGGTTAAAATGATACATTAGTAAAAACTAATGATAGTCATTGGTGTATTAATTTTTTAGTAACTATTATTTTTCATTTTAATAAACAAATAGGCGGACGTAATTATGGCGAGAAGGCAAGATAGATTAACAGTAGAAGATGTAAATGGCGCGTGGGCAATTATTCCTACTCCAGCAATTGAAACAGCTGAAGATTGGAGAACTGAAGACTCTGTAGACTACGATGAAGTAGCAAAAGCCGTTGAAGGTCTTATTGCATCAGGTGTTGACGCTATCATGAGTCAAGGAACTTTTGGAGAAGGCGCCACCCTCACTTGGGAAGAAAAAAAGAAAATGATGGAAGTGATGGTGGAAACAGCTGCCGGTCGCGTTCCAATTTTTGTTGGTGTAACAACAATGAACACTCGCGAAACTATTCGCCAATTGAAACATGCCCGTGATATCGGTGCTGATGGCACGATGTTAGGTTTACCTATGTGGCAACAAATTGATGTTCCTGCTGCTGTTCGCTTCTATCAAGATGTTGCTGAAGCCGTGCCTGAAATGGCTATCGCTATTTATGCCAACCCAGAAGCATTCAAATTTGACTTCCCAGCCCCATTTTGGGCTCAAGTAGCTAACATTCCACAAGTAATTACTTGTAAGTACATCAATATTGCACAATTACACGTCCATACATTAGTGTCTCGTAAACAAATCAGATTCCTTACATTAGAAGTTGATCATGCAGATGCCGCTAAAATGGACCCTGAGTTCCACACTGCTTTTTGGTCTCCTCTTGCTTGTACAGGACCAGAACTGACTATACATTGGCGCGATAGCATTAAAGAAGCCGTTAAGACTGGCGACTGGAGTAGACCCGATGCGCTTTACCCTCAAATAGCCCTAGCACTTTCTAGCCTATTCCCACCAGGAGGGTTCGCTGAATTTTCTCGCTACAATATTCAGTTAGAAAAAGCACGTATTAATGCAGCAGGCTGGATGAAAGCTGGGCCATGCCGTCCTCCTTACCTATCAGCACCAGCAGATTATTTAGAAGGTGCTGCTAAATCTGGTACAGGCTGGGCTGAGTTAAATAGAAAACTGCTTGAAGGTACACTTTAAGCTAAATGTTATCGCCATTAATGTCTATAGTAGGTTAATTAATACTTTTCCTGCTTTAACATTAATGGCTGATTTCATAACAGCGTCTTGTTCACCCCAACCTTCCTGTGTGAGACGATGAATATACGCTGGTAGTACTGCTGATAAGGCTTGTGTGGCTGTTCTGGGGACAGCGCCAGGCATATTCGCTACACAAAAGTGAATAACACCCTCCTCCACAAACGTTGGTTCGTTATAGCTAGTTGGACGGGTTGTTTCAATACAACCGCCTTGATCAACAGAAATATCAACAATCACTGCCCCATCCATCATTAGCTTTAAGTGAGAACGCTTAATAAAACGAGGACTTTTCTTACCCGCAATATGTAAGGCTCCTACTAACAGGTTTGTTGTTTCGAGGAGTGACAAACAATCATTCTCATTATTTATTGTTTGAATTAACGGGTCTATTTTTCTCAGTTCTGCGAGTGCAGTTAGAGATTTGTCATAAACAAAAACATGAGCGCCCATTTTACGCGCTAATAAAGCCGCCTGTTTTCCGGCAGAACCTGCACCTAAAACCAGCACTTGCCCCTTATCAATGGCGCCCACACTTAATCCCCCTAACAATAATCCAACACCTCCTTGGTATTGGTGTAGCAATGTAGTGCCAATTTGAACGGATAACTTACCGGCTATTTCACTCATCGGTTTTAGAATTGGCAATTGATTATGTTCCCTAACAGACTCAAACCCAATGGCCGTTAAACCAATACGAGATAAGTCATTGGCAAGCTTCTCATTTGCCGCAAGGTGAAGAAAACAAAAGAGTATATGCTGAGATGTTAAGTAGATTAAGTCATTTTCTAACGGTTCTTTAACCTTCACGATCAGCTGGCTAGATTGATATAGTTCTTCAGCAGAGCTACAAATGCTCACACCAACTAACCGATATTCTGAGTCCTTAAATCCGCTCAATAGACCTGCACCTTGCTGCATATAAAGCTTATGTCCATTGACGATCAGCTCTTCACAACTTCTGGGTGTTAACGCAACACGACCTTCGGCAATTTTAGTCTCTTTTGGAATACCTATATTCATCTGTTTAACACTTTACCTAATTAATTCTTATCGCCATACTACATCGCTTTAATGCTGAATTGAATGCTGTCATTTCTTTTTCATCGTCTTATTAATGTCAGTATAAAAATTACTTACAAACTGCTTAACACAGGAGCCTTCCATGAGCGAAAATTCACACCATCGATTAATTATTTTAGGGTCTGGCCCTGCTGGTTATACCGCGGCTGTTTATGCAGCTAGAGCTAACTTAAAACCCCTATTGATTACGGGTATAGAACAAGGTGGACAGCTCATGACAACGACTGAGGTGGATAATTGGCCTGGAGATGTAGAAGGATTACAAGGCCCTGCCTTAATGGAGCGCATGAAACAACATGCCGAACGGTTTGATACTAAAATTCAATTTGACCATATTCATACAACTGAATTACAACAGCGCCCTTTTAAATTAATCGGTGATGCAGGCACCTATACCTGTGACGCATTGATTATCGCCACGGGTGCCTCTGCGAAATACTTAGGTTTGCCTTCAGAGGAAGCATTTAAAGGTAAAGGCGTATCGGCTTGCGCTACGTGCGATGGATTTTTCTATAAAAAACAGCGTGTCGCGGTCATCGGAGGTGGCAACACAGCGGTTGAAGAGGCCCTTTATTTATCAAACATTGCCGAACATGTAACGGTTATTCATCGTCGTGATTCATTTCGCTCAGAAAAGATTTTGTCTGATAAATTGATGAAAAAAGTAGCCGACGGCAATATCTCGGTTGAGTGGTTTCATCAGCTAGACGAAGTACTTGGCGATAAAATGGGTGTCACAGGCATTCGCATTAAAAACACGCAAGATAACAGCACAAAAGAAATTGATCTTGAAGGTGTCTTTGTAGCCATTGGCCATTCACCGAATACTCAAATTTTTGATGGCCAACTGGAGATGCCTCACGGCTATTTAATCACCGAAAGTGGTCATACTGGCAACGCAACACAAACCAGCATTCCGGGTATTTTTGCAGCGGGTGATGTTGCTGATTCAATTTATAGGCAAGCCATTACTTCTGCCGGTTCTGGCTGTATGGCGGCGCTAGATGCCGAGCGTTATCTTGATGATTTAGAAGACAGCTAATAACCAAAAAAGGGACTGATGCTGACTTGGCTTGATCCAGATGACGATACGGAGCCTTTTCCTGCACTAAATAGTGCATTAAAAGAACCTGATGGACTGCTAGCGGCTGGCGGTTCATTAAGTCCCCAGCGCTTATTAAGTGCATACCGTTGCGGTATATTTCCATGGTTTGAAAACGGCCAGCCTATCCTTTGGTGGTCGCCAAACCCAAGAATGGTGCTAAAACCTAAAGACGTTCATATATCACGCAGTCTTAAAAAAGTTATTAATAATAACCAATATAGCTGTACGTTCGACAAAGCCTTTAGCGATGTTATTTTAGCTTGTTCAGCCACTAGAGAAGGTCAAAATGGCACCTGGATTACTGCTTCGATGATTCATGCCTATGAAACCTTATTTACATTAGGTCACGCTCACTCTATTGAAGTCTGGTCGGCTGATAAACTCGTTGGTGGATTGTATGGTATTGCAATCGGGCAGGTTTTTTTTGGGGAATCTATGTTTAGCCTACAAAGCAATGCCTCAAAGGTTGGTTTTGCTTACCTATGTCGGCAACTAAATGAATGGAACTATCAACTCATTGATTGCCAGGTACATTCTGAACATTTGGAATCTTTAGGTGCAACAACTATTTCGCGAGGTGACTTTGCTCAACAACTCGACTTATATTGCCTTCAAAATACATCAAAAAAAGCGTGGGTAGCAGATGCAAACACCTTCTAGACCTTCTCGGCAATTAGAGCTGTATATATCATCTGCGCAAGAATGTGATTATTTAACGGACAAAAAATCGCAAAGCATTTTTATTTCCCCCGATGTCACCGTCACACCAGGTATTTATGAATACCTCATTAGTGTGGGTTTTAGACGAAGTGGAGCACACGCTTATCGCCCCCACTGTTCAGCTTGTCGCGCCTGTATTTCTTGCCGAATAAATGTTAATCACTTTAAGCCGTCTAAAAGTCAGAAGCGAATTTTAAATAAAAATAAAGACCTTTCATTCTCAGCTGTTCAGCCGACCTTTTCAGAGGAGCACTACCAGTTATATTTACGTTACCAGCGATTTAAACACCCTGGCGGTTCGATGGAAAATTTTGGGATAAAAGAATACCAAACCTTTTTATGTGAATCGTTTGGTAATAGCTTGATTTATGAAACCCGCTTGGACGATAAATTAGTCGCTATCTCCGTTACCGATGTTTTTTCTAATGCCCTGTCAGCTGTTTATACCTTTTTTGACCCCGAGCACTCTTCTAGAAGCCTTGGTACATATAGTGTTTTGCAACAAATTGAAGCCGTAAAACGTGCTAAAAAAACTCACCTATACCTAGGATATTACATAAAAGATTCCGCTAAAATGAGCTACAAGTCAAATTTCAAACCTATTGAAATGCTCATTGAAGGACATTGGCAGACTTATGAAAAGAAAGAGCAACTACCAGATAAAAGCGCTTCTTTAGATTCACCCTTAACTTTTTAAGGCAATTCGTACTAAAGTCTCTCAAATAGTGTAAAATCGCGCCGCATTAGCTTGTTAAAGCGTTGTTAAGCTAAAATTCACATGAATGCTTTCAACGTATGGTTTCCACTGGATAAAACATAGACTCTTTTGGTAAACCCAAGTTGTTAGTTAATATTTTTTAAAGGAAAACATGGCAAAAGAAGATCAAATTGAAATGGAAGGCGTTGTAAAAGACACGCTTCCAAATACAATGTTTCGAGTTGAGTTAGAAAATGGGCACATCATTACTGCACATATTTCAGGAAAAATGCGTAAACACTACATTCGTATCTTAACCGGCGACCGCGTTAAGGTAGAAATGACACCTTATGACTTAACCAAAGGCCGCATTACCTACCGAGTTAAATAAGCTTCAACTCTGTTCGAGCAAGTCTTTTCGGGCTTCAGTGATAATAAAGTCAATTTTATTATCCTTAACGTACACTTTAACTGCGCCGCCGTTTATCAACTGCCCAAATAACAGTTCGTTAGCTAATGGTTTTTTGATGAACTCTTGAACTGTGCGTTCCATTGGTCTTGCACCCATTTTTGGATCATAACCTTTTTTTGCTAACCAAGCTCTTGCCTCTGGTTCCAATGTTAATGAAACATTTTTTTCATGTAACTGGGATTCAAGTTGGAAGATAAACTTATCCACGACATGGATAATCGTTTCTTCACCCAAGCTTTTAAATTGAACAACCGCATCAAGTCTGTTTCTAAACTCTGGTGAAAAAGATTTCTCGATAATTTGCATGCTATCAGAGGAATGCTCTTGCTCTGTAAAGCCAATAGAAGCGCGACTCGCTTCTTGAGCGCCGGCATTTGTCGTCATCACCAACATAATATTTCTAAAGTCAGCTTTTCTGCCATTATTGTCTGTTAACGTACCGTGGTCCATAATTTGTAATAACAAATTAAAAATATCAGGGTGCGCTTTTTCAATTTCATCGAGTAATAAGATCGCATACGGATGCTTATTCACTTCTTCTGTTAACAAGCCGCCTTGATCATAGCCTACATAACCGGGTGGCGAACCAATTAATCGAGACACGGTATGACGCTCCATATACTCAGACATATCGAAACGAATTAAATCCACGCCCATTATTTTTGCCAGCTGATTGGTCACTTCAGTTTTACCAACACCGGTTGGGCCAGCGAATAAAAAGGAGCCTATAGTACGCTCTTCTTGACCTAAGCCTGCACGACTTAGAATAACCGCATCGGATAATTTCTCTATTGCTTCATCTTGACCAAATACGACCAACTTCAGATTACGCGCTAAATCTTTAAGCTTGTCTTTATCCTGTGATGAAATACTTTTCTCGGGAATACGTGCAATTTGAGCAATAATTTTCTCAATATCACTGGCGAGAATAATGGGTTGGCGTTCATCTTCCGGCAATAAACGTTGTTTTGCACCCGCCTCATCGATGACATCAATTGCTTTATCCGGTAAAAACCTTTCATTTATATAACGGTCAGCGAGTTTTGCTGCAATTTCCAAACTATCCGTACTGTATTCAATACCATGGTGCGCTTCATATCGTGGCTTTAAGCCTTTTAGAATGCGAATCGTGTCTTCAACGGATGGTTCATTGACATCAATTTTTTGGAAACGTCTTGCTAAGGCATGATCTTTTTCAAAAACACCTCTAAACTCTTTATAGGTGGTAGAACCAATACAACGTAGATCACCTGAGGCTAACGCAGGCTTAATCATGTTTGACGCATCCATCACACTACCCGACGCAGATCCTGCGCCAATAATGGTGTGAATTTCATCTATAAACAAGATGCTTTTATCATGCGTTTTTAACTGACTAACTAAACCTTTAAGTCGTTTTTCGAAATCACCCCGATATTTAGTCCCCGCAACTAACGAGCCCATATCTAACGAGTAAATAGTCGTGTCTTCTAGCACTTCGGGTACATTGCCTTCCACAATTCTTAATGCCAAACCTTCCGCTATGGCTGTTTTACCAACACCTGCTTCACCAACGAGTAACGGATTATTTTTACGGCGACGACAGAGTGTCTGAACAGTACGCTCTAACTCTTTCTCACGCCCAATCAAGGGATCTACCTTCCCTAATTTTGCTTGTTCATTTAAATTAACCGTGTATTTGGTCAAAGGGTCATTCGCCACTTCCTCAGTGTCAGCCGCGGGGATTTCATCAAAATCCCCCATATCATCTTCGATTCTAGCAATACCATGAGAGATAAAGTTAACAACATCGAGACGTGTAACATTTTGACGATTCATCAGGTAAACAGCTTGAGAATCCTGCTCACTAAAAATTGCAACTAATACATTCGCACCCGTTACTTCTTTTTTACCTGATGACTGAACATGAAAGACAGCTCGTTGTAAAACACGTTGAAAACCAAGAGTTGGTTGCGTTTCACGCTCAACATCGGGCGGTATAATAGGTGTAGATTCCTCTAGGTAAGCGTCAAGATCAGTCACCATTTGCTCAACGTTGCCGCCCGAGGCTTGAAATACTTCACAAGCCGATTTATTACTCATCATCGCTAACAGTAAGTGTTCCACTGTAATAAATTCGTGGCGCTTCTCATGCGCATTTTTAAATGCATCATTTAAAGATTGTTCCAATTCTTTGTTAAGCATTGTTTACTCCACTTCTTCTAAGGTGCATTGCAAAGGGTGCTGATTTTCCTGTGAATAAGCTAAAACCTGTTGCACTTTTGTTTCAGCTATATCTTTAGTATAAATACCACAGACACCAATACCACTGGTATGGACATTCATGGTGATTCTAACCGCCTCTTCTTTATCTTTATAAAAGATACTTTGTAAAATCGAGACGACAAAATCCATCGGCGTAAAGTCATCGTTTAACAATAACACCTTATACATCGGTGGTTTCTGCAGCTTTGGTTTGGCTTCCTGTACAGCTAAGCTGCCATCATCGTTGTCGTCGTCAAAAGGTAAATCGGCCATACGGTTAAATATTTTTAAATTGTCTAATGGTTATTTTGACAGAAAAACAGCTGCCTTGTTCTATAAAAACGCTGACTATCGTTAATGCTTTTTAGTTCTAAGCCCTACTAACACTAATGCTTTATTATTTTGAACAGGTGTAAAAATAATCGTTAACTATAATATGGAGCCTCGGGTTTGATTTTTCAAGCTCGCTTTAAGTTAATAAATGAATGATTGTTATAAGGGCTGAGTGTTGGTTTGTTGTTTTAACCATCAGCTGTCAATCCAGCTTTACAGGTAAAATGTTCTTTAGCTCAGCTATCTGTCGATAACACCAGCAGATGATAAATTGACTGTCTCATTAGATACTTGAAAGCACCTGTTTCACAAGTCGTATTTGCATAGCGTGCGCACATTTAACCTGCAACGGTAAGTAGTGCGGTTATTTTAGATGGCCTATTGTTCTAGCACGGTGACACATAAAAAACTTAATCCTCACTTGGAAACAAGCGAAACAAATTCAGCATCAATATCATTGTTGATATAGGCCATTCCTAGCTTGTTCAAGTACTCTAAACGATGGGCATTCATTAAATCAATATCAAGCACTCCCGCATCGCAGTCCTGATAAACTTTAGCGACGTATGCCATGTACGATTCGCCTTCTTTAACCATTAACAAACTAGCCGCGCCAACATCTGGGAGAACGTTAGCATTCTGTTCATCGGGTAACTCAATGGCAAAAACAACAGCACTTTCCTTACCCTCGAAACGAACACTTCGTTCTCTAACAGTCTGTTTCGCCCAATAGTAAGCAAGCTCTTTGCTCTGCGTTAAAAACACGGGTTCGATAGATTCAGTATAATTATTGCCAATCGTTGCCATCGTGCTTTTCGCTGCCTGCTTCAACTCTTGGTCGCCAGAACGCTTTAGCCCGTTGGATTTGATTGAATTTGCTAAGGCAGAAGAGGTTCCGTGGTACCAAACATTGCCAGTTGCAAAACCGTCTTTTGTTAATAGCGCTGCTGCGTCTTGTAAATAGTTCGGAGTATCACTCATCATTCATTCACCATCGGTAGTGTATTGTAATAATTGGATTGCAGCTGAATATTTTAAACGCCGCTAGAAAAAAGACGACATTCAATTAAGAACGTCGCCCTATGTAAATACCTAAGCTTTCAAGGCAAAAGCTTAATCAACCCATTCCAAATTAAGAGAACTGGTTAGACGTATTTTTAGCGCCACCCGCTTTAAGCGCGTTTTCACCAGCAAAATATTCTTTATGGTCATCACCCATATCTGAACCAGACATGTTTTGATGTTTAACACACGCAATACCTTGACGAATTTCTTGACGTTGAACACCCGCCACATAGCCAAGCATACCTTGATCTCCGAAGTACTCTTTAGCTAGATTGTCAGTCGACAAGGCAGCGGTGTGATACGTTGGTAATGTAATCAAGTGATGGAAGATATTCGCTTCACGAGCAGAATCAGCTTGGAATGTACGGATTTTGTCATCCGCATCTGCAGCCAGTTCAGAATCATCATAGTCAACGCTCATTAGTTTATCACGATCATAAGCTGATACATCTTTACCTGCTTCAACCCAGCGATCGTATGCTTGTTGACGGAAATTAAGAGTCCAGTTAAATGATGGGCTGTTGTTGTAAACGAGTTTCGCATCAGGGATTTCTTTGCGCACCTCGTTCATCATGTCAGCAATATCTTTAACACTTGGTGTTGCAGTTTCAATCCAAAGAAGATCTGCACCCGCTTTGATGGCTTCTATGCTATCAAATACACAACGCTCTGGACCCGTACCTTGACGGAACTGATATAAACCAGAAGGTAAACGCTTTGGACGAACCAGTTTTCCGTCACGGTTAAAGCATACATCGCCTTCAGCCATCTCAGCTACGTCGATTTCTTCAACGTCGAGGAAAGAGTTGTATCTGTCGCCTTGATCGCCAGGCTCTTTAACAACCGCGATTTCTTTAGTCAGGCCAGCACCTTCAGCTGTCTCTTATACACATCTGACGCTGCCG
>OJHE01000208.1_pt1 | contig 20564 bp, 28 predicted proteins | sample 1595221 | NCBI WGS metagenome assembly OJHE01 (sample SAMN05416831, study PRJEB24817) | seawater metagenome | isolation source: Sea water | place: Canada:Atlantic | collected 2013-07 | reverse complement strand
ACGCAGCCAAAAACATATTAGCGGCAGGGCTTGCCGTGTTAGCCTGTGGAGAAGCGGCATTGGCGGCTTCCGTGAAGCAGGAACCTCAGCTGACTAAGCAATTAGTCGCTGCCTAGATTTCTAGGAATCTCCTTCCTTTAGGTGGGAGAGGATGTCAACTAATAGTTGTTTCATATTCAAACCTCTGTATTTCACATGTGTATATTATACACATCATAACCATGATTTATTTTTGAATAATAAAGCGGAGCTTAATTCCGATACCACACTGAAGTGACTGCTCCCAACCCCTCGGGGTGGGGAGCAGTCACAGTGGCGGTATTTCGTAAGGTATGCATAATCGGATGTAAATGGATGGACAATTGGGTGTTTCTCTGCCATAGTTAATCGGATGGAAACGGATGGGTAATCGGGTATCATGCTGAACACTGACACATTGGACATTACCAACACGGTATTAAAACTGATCTCGGAGTTAGATGAGTTCAAAGGCGCGTGGCAAGCCATTGGGCGTATTGCGCCTGAGCGCCTATCCAGCCTACGTCATGTTGCCACCATCGAAAGTATCGGCTCATCCACCCGCATTGAAGGGGTAAAGCTCACTAACCGTGAAATCGAACAACTGCTTTCCAACCTTGAAACACAATCATTTGCCAGCAGAGATGAACAAGAGGTTGCAGGGTATGCCGCCGTCATGGAAACCGTGTTTGAAAACGCTAAGGATATTCCTCTTACGGTTAACTACATTAAACAGCTACACGGTCAACTGCTTCGATATTCTGAGAAAGACACGCGGCATCGTGGTGAATACAAAACTCTCTCTAACGGTGTGGAAGCGTTTACGCCCGAAGGTGAAAGCATTGGCGTGATCTTTCAAACAGCAACGCCTTTCGATACTCCGCGCCTTATGGATGAGCTGATTGAATGGACAAATAGTGCCCTTAATGAGCAATCTCTGCACCCTCTACTGATTACCGCGATATTCACCGTGGTGTTTTTAGAGATACACCCTTTTCAGGATGGCAACGGTAGATTGTCACGCATCTTAACCACATTGCTCCTGTTAAAGACGGGTTATGCCTATGTGCCTTACAGCTCTCTGGAAAGCGTAATAGAGCAGAACAAGGAAGGCTACTACCTAGCCTTGCGCCAAACCCAAGGCACGATCAGAACGAAAACCCCTGACTGGCAACCGTGGGCAGTCTATTTCCTAAAAGCTCTGAGTAAGCAAAAGGAAAAACTTGAGGCCAAGATAAAGCGTGAGCGCATCATTATTGGTGAACTACCGACTCTTTCAGTGGAGATCCTTGAAATAGCCCGTGAGCATGGGCGAGTGACGGTTAACGATGTGGTTAAAGCGACACAAGCCAGCCGTAACACTATAAAAGACCATATAAAGACACTGCATAGCAATGGCTTGATTGAAAGACATGGTGCAGGGCGTGGAACGTGGTATTCTTTAGCTTAACGCGCTTTAACAATGACTCGAAATGACAACATTTGGGTGGTACACTTGGAATCTACCTTGAACGTCAGATTGATTTTTATCTTTAAGGTTATCAGCAAGTTACGGGTGTTTTATGAGATTTAAGATGCGATTCTTCAAATCCTCTTTTGAGCACCACCTGTTCTCGCTCTGGCATCCATCTCACAACTTATTACGAGCAAAAAAAATCCACCCCGAAGGGTGGAATAATTATTAGGCTACGTTTTGCAGTAGGTTATCTTGTAACATTGAAAATATAGCTTTCGCCAATTCTTCTTCGTTATCAATACACGCACTGATATTAAATAAGTCTTTAACGGAAGGAACTTTAATTCCAAGCCCCATCGTCTCGATATTATTCAATTTCATTTGCGACATAACGTCCACACATGCTTCACTTTCAAAAGGTTCACCATCAGTCACTATTAGAAGAAGTTTTCGTTCCTCATTACAACTTAGTAACTGCCTTGTGGCCCACATTAAAGCGGGTAACAAGGGTGTTCCACCTGAAGCAACAATGGCTGGATAACGCGCGGCGGTTTGTTTCACCTTTTCCCCAAATAGGGTCATTGGCTCCACGTCCGCTTGACGTCCCGGAAATGCTGCTGCTCCCACTCGAACCCCTGGAATAGTTTCAAGAGCTGCTGTGATAGCAAGTGTTGCGTTAGAGGCTAGCCCCATCACGTTTCTATCGCTCATCGAATAAGAACTGTCCATTAATACTTGAACGACGGTATTAACCGCTTTCTTTCTTTGACGAGTACGATAAATCGATGGGTTCCCAAGTTTCACGCGGTGTAGTTTCTTATCATTCAAATTACGACCGTGTTGACTTGTTCCCCTTTTCACACGTTTAGTAGCTTGTACAAAGCTCTGTAACCGTGTTCTTAACGCATAGGTTTGTTTATAAGCACTGGCATATACCGTTGCATGATCCCCTAAAGGTAAAGGGGGTACATCGGCAGATCCATCACCACAACAAATGGCTCCATTCTCTTCAGCTTCCACTATAGCTTCATCCAATTGCTCTGGAATAATTGACTCAAATAAGTCTTTATCCAGTTGATCTTCAGTAGCGTCTAGCATGGCTTGAACGGCGTCTTTATCTAAACAACCATCAGATACCTCTTGTTGGGTATTATCTTCAGTTGTATCAGTTGAACCATCATCAGATGATTGCTTATCATCCATTTCATCGGGCGTTTGTTGCTCACCGTCATCCGTGTCATCTGCAGGTTCGTTATTTGGCTCTTCGGGGTGGTCTTCTTCTGGAGGCTCAACTTCTTCCTCTAAAATCGTGATCACTTCTAAAGCCAAATTGTGCACATCTAACGTACTCGATGCTGTTACTACGCGACTCATGACACTGTGTACTCGTGTCATGCCCTTGTCAGATAAAATGCTTTCAACATCGTCACAACTGGCTTTCGCCAACTGTGATAACGCTGTTTGTCCAAGAACAGATGTTCTCAGGTTATATAGCAAGTATCGCGATAAAACTTGTGCGGGTGTTTGATCAGGGTCACCTCCTTTAAAGAAGTTATCAGCGACCAAATAATCAACTAACTCACACAACACTTTTTTTGCACCTGGATAGATCGACATCACTGCCTTCTCCATCCGCACATCTTCAAATACATTTCGGATGTGTTTGTGCAACAGACTACTAGGCTTATCGGTATCAAAACCCGTAAACCTTATATGCCCTGCTTCATGAACAACAAAACCGAGGCCTAACACCTTAGTTTTAACGTCATCTAATGGTAGGTCAGGTAAATAAATGACCTCGCCATCGGTTGCCGGTTGTTCATGTCCAAACTTAACCTTTACATTCATCTTCTTGCCGATAGAACGGGCAACAATTGGAATCGACATTTGAGTAATACTCATGCCACACTCCTCGATAAATTTAGATCAAGAATAAAAGCCGGTTTAGCGGCCTTTACAACGGGTTGAGTTACTTTTTCTTGCGGATCTAAACGTAGACCTGTTTGAATCTGTAACCCACCACTCTCAACGTCAGTGGGTGGAACGACTTGCATCATCTTCTCTTCATCCGACAGTAAATCGATCACTGCACGAACGGCGATTAAATGAATCCCCTCAATAGAACCGGTTGCTGGTAAGCCTTTTAATAACGTATTGACCGTATTAATTAACGGGCGACACTTAGGGCTCATGTATTCCAACGTATCCAGTTTGGTGAGCAACGTGTTAATGCTGCCTGTGACCACTTTTCTAGAGACTTTATCTTGGCCATGAATAGAACGCTCATGTATCTCGATTGCATCTTTAGCAATTTCACGAAATAACTGACCTCCAAGACCTGATGCAACTTTGCCCAAACCTGACACACTTTCTTGAGATGGTTTAATTTGATATAGCTGAAAATCAAACCCAAATCTTTTCTCAACAACTTGTTTAGGAACGATTGCAATCTCAAGTTTATCTTTCCACTCAGGGAATTGGTTGACCCAATCACTGACTTTCTGATCATATTGAGATAGAAAATCCACCTTTGCCTGTTCAAACTCTTGTTGAATAGACGCCAGTTGTTTCTCCAATTCAGTGGCTACTTCAAGCGATGTTGCATAGCCTTTCAAAAATCGTACTGATTTCTTAGAGCATACGCGTTCGGCCTTTCTCTTTAACGTTGAAAAAATCTTTAAATCACCGGGGTCCGCCACTTTCTTTGAACCGAGTGATGCCAGTTCTTCAGGTGGTAGTCCAATGTTTTGCAGATCTGTCGCTTTCAAACTGCGACGGCCTTGCCATATGTGTACATCTAAATTAACGCATATCGTTTGGTCTAATATTTCCATAATTTTCTCCTAATTAACAAAAATTGGATGGAAATACCCCCTGATGGGAGTAAATCCCATCCGGGTGTGCTGCTGAACGGTTAAGAACAGCAAGGGTGCGAATATTTCCCTAGAAATAAACACGGTTGAAAAACATACAGTCGTAACAAGACGACGCTCGAAAATTTGAGCAATTTCTATATGTTTTAAGTGATATGTTACAAATGTAACGGTGACGCATTAAGCCCAAGCTTAATATCAGTTGAATACCATTTAGCGTTTGGTCAAACGTTCTAACTCAGCGGAGTGAGTTAAGAAATCTATACGGTTTTTTTAAAATGTCTTAAGAAAACAGCTTAAAAAATAAAGACCCCCTCAATCATAAAGAAAGAGGAGGCGTCGTTATTGCTTTGATTGGAACGGAGGTGAGCCATCTCCTTTTTTATATTGCATATCTTGCTTATCCCAGTATTCTCCGAATTTATATAAAACGAAAAAGCCTAAAAATAAAACAAGGGTTCCCCATACGATGGGTGGTGCTATATTTAAAAAGTCCATGTTATCTCCTCTTATGTTCCAAAGCATAGCCGAGTATTAACGTGATAATACCGGCAGTTAGTGCCAATAAAGCATTTAAGGCACTTACTTGGTCGCTGGTTAGAAGTAATCCAATGTAACTTACAGTGGTTACGTTTTCGCCAATTTTCACCAAGCTTTTTGCAATTTTAGTTTTCATGATACATCTCCTGAAAGAAACAGATGAGATGAACCACCCTGATGGGGATAACATCCCATCAGGTTATTGCGCGGCGTGAGTCCCTAGACACACACCCATTGAATTCCAATTAGCGTCTGGATGACGTTCAAACTAAATCCGAAGATTTAGTAAAGAAACTTCAATGTACCATGTCTTTTTAATAGACTCAAATCAACGACTTCAGTTCATTAAAAAAACAGCCCCCATACTAAAGGGGCTGGTGTTTACAAGCTTAACTGCAACAACGGTTTAACGGTTTGTTGTGTTGGCTGATACAAGCTAACGGCGGATTTTTTAAGCGCTAACGCAATAGCGATATCGTTTAATAATTCCAATGAATATTCAGGTGTAGCAAACTGTGTTTCGTTTCCTAAATAGTCAATCGTTATGGTCTGGTTATCCTCATTACTGAAGGAGAGAGTTCCCAGCCCTTTTGAAACTGCGAGGATGAACATGGTGGTCAAGGTAAAAGAGTTATTCTCTATAACCCCACCCAACGACATCTTGTTGTTGCCGTCGGTAACAACGCCATGCAAATCAAACACAAGTTTGTTAGAGATCATCAGTTGACCTACCGGGACATTCGTAGCTCCCTTTTTATCCTGTATAAAATCACAGGACTCTGGTAAATCGACTGACATCATTCGAGACATTAAGTGTTCCATTCGTTCAATGAGTTCACTTTTGCCTTTCAGGTTAGTAATGCTCCAAAACAAGGTTGGATTTATTACTTTATCGAGTTCTATTACTTTAGCGTCTTCGTCATAAGTTGCTTTGCCGACGTAGAAATAACCGCTTTGTACTTTTTTTCTAACTCGATCATCGATCTCTGTTTGTGGATTCGGTGTTTTCACAATGGAGGTTCTGAGCTTTTGCCCCGTCTTTCCATACTTAATCACCATCACCCCTGACACGGGTTCTATTCCTATTGCCCAGTCTTTTGTAGTGTTTTCAATAGCACCCTGATTTCGATAGACTTGAAAGACTATGTTACTCATTCCACTTCACCTAATTCCAAATTAACAATATTAATAATCGCTTCTTTTACGGGTGGTGTGGCGGCAAATAACAACGTCCTATCTAATGCATACATATGTGGTGCTTTGCCAAGCTGCGAAACAAACTTGTAAAGCTCACATAATTTCGCCCATCTCAATAAACCTCGTGTACTCATCGTTATATCAATAGCAGTTTCATCATCACTTAAAAATAGTTCGCGTATTGATGTTGCTGCTTTAACCATGCGTTCTCGTAATTCATCACTGAGGTTAGGTGCACAAGCCGCTAACAAACCGATTTCAATAGCTGCATCAGGATAACCAATATTGATTTTCATGAAGCGATCTAAAAAAGCGAGGTTTTGCTTGATTGCGCCATTGTAGTTAAAGCTTTGATCACCCAACATATTCGTATTGCCTGTTGCTGCAACACGAAAACCAGATAACGACTTCACTACATCAATTCCTTCTGCATCCAATGTCAACGGTCGTCCTTCTAAGACCTCATAAAGACCCGTAACGACCCCTTCATTTGCCTGATCAATTTCATTGATTAAGAAAATGCCGGGTTGACCTGTAACACCCATAGCAGAGGGTAATGGACCATAATTAAACTGTGTATCACCTTCAAGAATAGATGTACGTCCTAACAAACCTTCAAACTCAAGGCCGTCGTACATGGTTTTCTCATACAAAGGTATGTTTAATCGAGCACAAAACACCGTGATTGCTGAACTTTTACCGCATCCTGTAGGACCAAATAGGTATAAGCCATCATTTGATAACCCTTGGTACCAGACCATCAAATCACACAGCAATTCTAAGCTGAATTGATAACCTGGCTCATCATCCGGCACAAAGGTTGTTGCTTCTTTGTAGCCTTCGATGGTTTGGCCTTGAAGTTCTGCAACATTAAATACAGCACCTAAATCATAGTTATGTTTTTCCATTTGTTTCTCCTTTAAATGAATAAACCACCCCCAGGATTGGGGGCGGTTAATGCCCCCAATATGGGGAGTTAGTTTCTCATCGCGTCGTCCTGAGCTTGCTGCAGTTGCGGAAAAATTCGGTCGCGCATCTCACTCGGGTCAACTTCACTAGCGATACAACATGCTTGAAATGAAAAGGGTTGGATTAAGTCACTGCCGTCTTTATATAACGGCGTGATAACCCAGTTTATTATCTCGTTGAGATAATCCATTGAGACATTGCCACCATCACAGGGGGCAAGGCTTTCGAATAACAGTTTTTCGTGCAATAAAAGATAATCTTCGCGCCAATCGTATTGATTGAGTGGAAGCGTCTCTAAACCGAGGCCTTCTTGGATTGTTTCAGGTTGGTTTTTTGGAACCCAGCCTTTAACTTTCCGTTTGCCTTTGTCTTTGCTTTTGGTTTTAACCTTTAGCTCGACCGGTATACTGTTAACCTCTCCAAATAACGTTTGTTGGATACATGAACTCATGTGCCCTCCTACGCTGCTTGAAGCAATGGTTTGCTTTTATCAGGAATAATTAACCCATCAGTGTCTCCAAACGTACAAAGCTGTTTGAAGTCACATAACTCACACGGGTTATTGAACGCATGTCTAGACGCCTTATAAAAACGACGTTGATTGAATGTCGTCTCAATGTCGAAACATTTTTGACGAAACTCTGCGATTTCCTGTGACGACCGAGCTGGGATTAAATGTGGCTGCTCTATTACCGGGTTGGTTTTTTTGAGCATACACATAAACCCTAACTGATCGACGGTATCGATGCCTAACGCTTCACGGTTAGCCTCTACTAATATGTTGTAGGCGGTTAACTGATCAGATTGCCATGCAAAGACCTCACCGTATTTAGCAGCGGCGGTCTTTAAATCAATGACAATAATCTCTCCATCGTCATTCATAGCAATTAAGTCTAGGTAGCCTCTCAAGTTCAACTTATCTTTTAACGAGCAAGACAGTTGGACTTGTAAAGCAGGACTACCATCAGGCATGAGAAGTATCATCAAACCAGACTTCTCCCAAGCTTCAGGGAAGAGACTCACCATTTTTTTACCCATTTCCACGAGTTTTTTTGGTGTTTTCGTGACTGTGTATTCAACTTCACAATCAGTCTCTTCTTCCCACTTTTCAAGAAATACTGCTTCTAGATCGTGTACTTGATGGCCCATTGTTATTGCTAACAGGTAAGTCATCAAAGCAGTGTCTATGGCAGAACCAAACGCTAAATTAGAGCTCTTAACTTGGTTTTTTATTTCTAGGATGTAACGGTAGTACAGCATGCGTTTACATGTGTCTGCCGTGATTATTTTATTAGCTGAGAGCGTTAACATCACGTTGCTCCTGTAATAAACGAAGTAAGGTCTTTTTTGCAAAAGACTTGGCTTTGGCGAACGCCGCTTTACCTTCGAAATGCTCAAATTCAGTAAATTTCCTACCGTCTTTAAACAAAACAAAAATGTTATCTTTTGTCGTTTGCCAAACATGCGCAGAGCCAGTTCCTTCCTCAGTGTTAATAACAATTGAGTTGCTTACTTTCTCACCGCGCATTTCACGTGATAATTTAATTAAAACGTGTACATCTTCTTCAGGTTTCTTCATGTCTATCTCCTATAGGTAGAATTTCCCTAAGGCGACACAAGACCCGTAAAGGCGAATGTATCGCCTTTAGGCTTTGAATACTGTTATGGCACGAACAGTAACGTGTTTTGTGTGCAAATAAATGACACACGAAAAATCTTTCTAATAGACGGCACGAGGTCTAATAAAAAAGTTTCTAATAGGAATAGTTAAGACTATTGCGATTAACGAGGATTGTTAATCTGGTTTGAACCTGAAAAAACAGGAGTGTGAGAACACTGTAGGCTCATTAAACCGTAATTGCAAAAAAATTGCAAAAAAAGCAGCTTAGTTTTCACTAGGCTGCCTTTAGTTTACTTCTCGGTATTTCTTATCTTTTTTAATGCTGCTTTTGCTTGAGCTTTCGTCTCTACCTCTGGCATAGGTATCGATTTCAAATCACATTGCAATTGCAACTGTCTAAGTAAGGCGGGCGGTACTTCGCTCACTGATTTAGACGCTTTTTTAACGGCTATTTCTTCAGATTGGGCTTCTTTCTTAATGTCGGCGACCGCACTCACTGGAGGCAGCGTGGCAGCTGGTTCACTAGTCTTTAGGCCTTGTTCTTTAAAATCACCCTCTTCATCATAATCAAACGTTTCACCACCAAATCCGAGTTTTGCTAACAACCGCTGTAAAGCCGCTGTTTCTCCGATTTCGTAATCTTTATATTGACTGATGCTTTTAAGTGCTGATGCACTGGCAACAACTTCATTAGATTCATCGCAAAGTTGACAGGTAAATAATTGCCTGTTCAACGGTGTGATGTTTTTTATATCATCTAATGAACCGTTATTTTCTATGAGTTTTTCAATGATCATCAACAACCCTTTGTTCCTTGATAAGTAATCCTCACTGGTGGATATCAAACGATAACCTTCTCCAATAGGAAACTTCTCGTGAAACGCAGGTAATCGTTCAGAGACCTTTGTATAGGCTGTCACTGAACCATCTTGATTGAAAATATTCACTGCACTACTCATGATGACTCTCCGTTGAAATAAGCTTCTATTTCGTCTTCGCTCATCAAGTTTTCAGGTGATGATATTGAGCCTGGGTTGCTAACAGGAATAATTCGATAGGTATCCACTTTAACGCTTTTAGTAACACGTTTTTGTTTATGCTTATCTTCCCATTTATCATCTTCAGTCACACCTTCAGCAAATAAGCACGTACCCTTATCTATTTTCGGGGCAGCTGATTCAGCCAGCTTCCCTGAAAACATCAGCTTGTGCCAACTCGTTTTCGACTCCCATTCCGAAGTAGTCTTGTTCATCCAAGCCCTCGACGTGGCTAGACTGACTTCTAGAAACGGATGTCCGCCCGGTGTATATCTCAGTGTTGGCTTCTGGCCCACATATCCTAGTACTGTTTGTTTGTTGAACATCGTTTTTCTCCAATTTAGTTATTTCATAATGTGTGATGGTCTGTTCGTCGATTAAATCGCTTTGCTTTCCATCGGGGTTATATTGGGTCTCAGTAAACAAAACATCTTCTTGTTTTGTTGGCTGAATATTTATGAGATCGTTGCGATCTGCGCCTGATAAAAGAAGCTCATCTTCAAGCATTGGCCCACTGATGCGGACTAATGATCCAGTTTTTTGATCAATCAAATCGATTGAAAACTCTCCTATGTTGTCGTAATACCCAAAACTGACTAAAGTGCCGGTTCTTGGTGATACGTTGTGCATAAGGGATAACTGAATAGGTGAGGCAGGTAAAGTCTTCTGTTTCAGATGTGGCGGTAAGGTTCTATAAATGGCTTTGAACTTCTCTATGGTGTGTTTTTTTACCAAAGCGATGTCAAACAATTCATAACCCTCACATATCCAGTCTGAGCGAGCAGGCTTTTTGAGGTGATCTTGCATGGTTTTATCTCGAATGATTAAGCGACGCCTGATTTCCCCATCTTTCATCAAGTACAGTTCGGCAAAGAAACACTCATATCTGACCGTGTAGATCCTGGCTGATATTTGCATTAACTTCCCTGTACTCCTTTTCTGGTGTTTTAGACACAACAAGCTCCCTAGAGCTGCTGCAGGTGAACGTTCTTTTTTTTAGATGAAGAACGACATCTTTTCAACGCTGAAAGAATTCAGCGATAAGAAATCGTTGTTGAAAAGGCACGAAATGCGCTTTCAGCAAGAATTTAAGGCGCAATAATGCGCGTTAGGTAATGTGTGGATTATCCGTAAGGTTGCAACGAGATGCTGCGTTGAGATGGCGTGGCCAATCTGGTGGTACGTTTGAACGCTGGGTATTTAAAGTGTTAGCGACACTGATGACATTTTGCTTGTTCTTAGAAGTGATGTCAAATAATTCGTTTTCGCACCTCAGGTGGCTAATTCTTAAGTGTTTGTTATGGTGTTTTTATCAACAACTTTTATTGGAGTTCACATGAACATTAGCTACCGCAGTTACCCCTCTATTATTGATAAAGCCTCACTACGCGGAAGGTTTATAAGCCTCGTTGTTTTTGGTCTTAGCTGTGCGCTGTTTTTTATCTTAGAGGCATCATTTGAGTTGAGTATCCACGCCTATTGGCTCTATCACGTTCTATATGGGTTTGGTTTTACTTTTTTATTTTATGGGGCGTTTGATCACTTCAAAGCTGCTTCCTTTTTCACGTTAGCTGCTGGTATGGCTAATGAATTTATTCAAGACCCCCTTGAGCGTTTAAGCTTAGATGCTGATACGGTCTATTTCGTACAGTGGGATCATGTTTTTAGCGATTGGTTTGGTTTGGGGCTTGCGCTAGGCTTATGGCTAATGCTGAATAAATTTAATCCTAGGAAAACAAATAAAGTGTCTTGAACTTATTAAATTGATGGTCTGTCCCATAAATTTTGCTCCAAAAAAACCATTTTTCAGTGTCACGTTTGTCTGGTAAGCGTAATATGTCAACAATGCGCTAGGTAGTTGATGATTGCCGCATAATGGTATTAACTCATCATGTACAGGTGGCAAAAGAGAATTTGTTTATTTATTAGAATGGTTCAATGTGTGGCTCTGATTATAGTTAATTGATTTGTATGCTTAATGTGAAATTTAGTATGCATGATGGGGTTCTATTATGAACTCAGTGTTTTTAGCGTGACCAAAACCTAACAAGGAAATAAACAAACAAGGAGGAAGCTATGCCCGATATTTTAAGTATTGAAGAAATGGTGGCAACGGAAAACTGGAATTTAGCTCGAGAAGTTATATCTACATCAGAAGACTTTTCAAATGAGAGGGATCTTATAGAAAATGAGTTTGAAGTATCAATGGATAACTTGGGCTCTATAATTGATCTGCCGCATGATAGGTTTGAAAATCTAAAAAAAAGGTTATTAGAAATAATAAAGAAAAGGTTTATATCTCTAGAAGCTGAGCTATACCAACAAATATGTATAGAACTTGATTACTGCAATGCGAAAAAAGAAAAGGGCTGGAGAATTACAGAGTATATAGCGGCCGTATTCGATATCTTGCTAACAGGAGGAGCAACCGCATTGGCAATCCTAGCAATAAAAACAGAATATTTAGATAAATTGTGTGGCTGCAAAACAGAAGCTTAACAAATGGGTCGTGTGGGACTGCGTTCCGCCATTGCTCCAATGGACTACACCCTAGGCGTTAGGGGAAAAAGAAAATGACCAACCAAGAAGTTGTCATGGAATATCTCAGGTGCTTTTGCGAAGGAGACATCGGCGGTTTAGAGCCTTTACTGGCCGCTAATCTATGCTTTACAGGTACGTTTCATACCTATAGCTCAGCCACTGAATACGTTGACAGTTTGAAAGATGACCTACCAGAAAAATGCGGGTGTAAGGTGCTTAGTATCACTGAGAATGAACACAGTGTGGCTGTGTTTTACAAATATCAAAAACAAGATAGAGCAATGCAAATCGCGCAGCTGTTTAAAATCAAGGAAGAAAAAATTCATGAAATATTGTTGGTCTTTGATGGTAGAGGCATCGCCTAACAAGGCGATCGTTCGAGCGAAAAGACCAACGTTAGGTTCTTATGAGTGTGAATTACTATGACAATTGAAAACCAAATAATATCTCGTTTAAATGCACTTGTCGGGGTTGGATATAAAATAGATTACAGCTCAAGCCAGGAAGTTGATGATGCATTATGGCTTATGCATCCCGCAAAACAGCGCGCAGAAAAACCAGAATTGATTCTCTATAGCAATGGTTTGCTTGTTTCTCAAGATATAGGTAACGAACGCAATCAACTCCGCATTGAAAATGATGAGTTAGAAAGTTTTAATAACTTTATTCGCACTGTGCCCATGCCAAATTTTTGGGAAAAAACACTCGAAGTTAGAGGTAATCTGTTAGCTGGGCTTATCGTAATAGTTTTTTGTGGTGCTGGTGCAGTATTGTTTAATGTTATTTCCTCATTTATTACAAAAACATAACTAGCAACTTCAACGCTATGCATATATATAATAAATAATTATGAGTCTTACAGATTCATTCTTTATTGAAAGAGGTAAAACTTTGGATCGTTATAAAACCCTTGGATATATTTGTATTGATGAATTTGAAGAAATGCACTCTTTAAAGATCGATAAGATATTTGAAGCGGGGTTGTTAAGTCAACGAATGGTTAAATCTACTACGGATTTATATGACTATCATGTGAACAGTAAAGGGAAGGACTTCATGAAAGAGATAAAAGACTTAGAATTAATACTAGTTAAGCCAGACAGTGCAAAGAAACTTGCTGATGCAGTTACTAAATAAAAGCAAAACAAGACAAATAAAGGCGCCGGGCAAAAAGCATGTCGCGTTATTTCAAACGATACGCATTAGGATTTGGTTTAGTCATACGGAGTTATCATGAGTGATTGGGATTTTCTACACGATATGCACAATGAGGGGTATAGCCCTGAAGAAATAGCAGATGCGGCAGCTTGTGGGTATAACCCAAATGAAATTATTGACGTAACAGCTTTCGGATACTCTCCTGATGAGTGGCAGGCAATAGATGACAATCATCTTTATAGTGAACAGGCCGAGGTCGATCCTGAGCTAGCAACCATTTTTGAGAGTTTGGTCGACAATGCAGAATCATTTTACAGATTAACAAATCGTTACTTGCAAATTTGGGGTGAATTAGGCGAGTTGTTCGCTGAAATCGAATATGGCATTAAGCGACATAAACCTCATACTAAAGGCTCGGATGGCAAGCTTGGCAATGATTTTATTGAAATAAAAACAATCTCACCTGAGAAAAATAAAGAACAAGTGAGAGTTAAACGTGCTGGCAACTTTAACAAATTGTTAATCGTAAAAATATCCAAAGATTTTACGTTTGAAGGTCAATTAATTGCCCGAAAAGACCTATCAAAAGGTGAAGGGAAACATGCGACTGCATCATGGTCAAACAACGAAAATTCATAATAATGTATAGCGAGACAAGACTCTCGTTAATACAACTGTTATGCGCTTTGATGTCAAATTTAAAATGCACCTAAAAGGATTTTCATGAAATGCATTACCAGGCGCTGTCCCCAAAAAACAATACGGATAAATAAAACATGAAACACCTGTTTATATTTTTACTTATATTATTAAGCGAAATTTCTAGTGCAGCAGAAATAACTGTCTATGACTTGCAAGTTTGGAGGGAAATAAGTATTGATGGAAAAATAGAAAATGGTGACTTTGAAAAATTTGTTAATGCTGTCATAGAAGATGAGCTGAAGGTAAGACAAGTACACCTTAACTCTAATGGTGGCAATGCAATAGTAGCAATGAATATCGGCCGTTTTATACGCAATCTAAATTATAGTACTAATGCTCCTGATTATTACGAGTTGCAATATGATGATGTAAATAATGTTCCGTCTTCTGATGTTAGATGCTCTGCTGGATTCTTGACGAAAAAAATGAATAATTGCACTTGTCATAGCTCATGTGCTCTTATCTATTTCTCTGGTATTCAGCGTAATGGTAATTATATAGGTATTCATAGGACGTATATTGAACATGAATATCTAAAAAATAGATCTATGTCCGAGGCTTCTGCATATAGCCGCGAAATTAACAAAAGACTCGAAAAATACCTTGATGAAATGGGGGTTCCAAATAGTTTACTAGAAACAATGGAATCCATTCCTTCAAATGAAATTAAGCTGCTTGACAAGAATTTTATAGATAGGCATCTAAAAGGCAATCCGAAAGATATACAAGAGTGGATATCAGCCAAATGCGGCAATAAAATAGAAGTAGATCTTTACGAGTACGAAAGATTAGAAGAGGCTGCAAGGAAATTAATTATTGAAAAAGATCTTGAGGTATTCACTTGCAAATCTAAACTTTTGAAGGCAGAGGCAAAAAAGTCTTTTAAAGGAGCGCTTGAACAGGCCCTCAAAGTAGTTGATCCGAAATACGTAAGAAGCGGCTCTGCACTTGATCTCTTAATAGCCAAGATAAATAATTAAATAAATCACCATGCAAATATTGAGCTCAATGATACATCTGGGCGTTAGGCGCTTTGTTACCAAATCTAAAAATCACGCATACTCCTTTATCTAAATTCTCAAGAACCAGTTATTCACGGTATAAGGGTGACAAGCAAATTTGATCTCAAGGTTATGGGCATGGTTAAAAGCTTTTTATCGGGCTTAATCCCACCCACTTTCAGCGTGTTTAAAGGCGTTGTTAGGCTGTTTAGCCGGTTTTTTCTTTTTAAACGGTTTAACGCCACCACAGTTGGCCAGCTGGTGACAGTTTATGCACTTCCCGTATGTATCTGCTTTTTTCGGTTCAATGGTTCCTTTGTACAGCCCATAGCGTCGCTCATATAAATCAATGACCGCCTGTTCACTCATTAAGTCTACTTTCTTATAGTGGGAGACGCCGTTACACACAAGCCTCATATAACCATATGATCGGATCGTTTTATTCTTAAACGCACGGCTGTTCCTTAAGATCAACCGATAGGCTGATAATTGAATGATATCGGACTCATACACCATCGGTTTTTTGCGTGTTTTCGTATCGCTGATGATAAAGTCCTTGTCGGGCGTCTTATAGAGCTGGTCATAGGTCCCTTTAAGGGCGATAGGCGTTGTACAACTGATATGTTGCTCGGAACCGTACAGCGACGAACGCTGTAACTCAACGGGGGTGTTATCGTCCCTAAAAAACTGCGTGGCTTTACGCTTTCTTGCTCGTTTAGAGAAGAATAAAAAAACCGCATAACCAACGACTACAATGATCGTTGCTGCCCATTCATCGGGCCCAAAGTTGAGGACTAATTGCACGGCAATCTCCTGACGATGGCGTTAAGCAGGTAAGTCGTGATTCGTTTTAACACACGGTGCTTCTCTAATAAGGGCAACACCTTCGGCGACACGCTGTAGTACAGCTTAACCAAGGCGCGGCCGGTGCTTGTGGGTAGCAATGAACGGTCTCTGAAGCGTCGTAGTCGCTCTGTTTTCGGGTGTTCTTGCCCGTACACACAACTGGCCACAAAACAGCGCTTATCGTTCGCTGCTTGGTACGGTATATGCTGCTTTTTAACCCGTGCATCAAAGGCATCGTGTTCCTTATTCCCACGGCTAATCGCCGCTTGGTCACGGTAAGACTGACCTTCGTTTTTATGCTTCTTATTGAGCACCAGTAGGGTCTCACAGTAACCCATTTTAGCAAACTCAGTGACCGGTATCTTCTTCGACATCAGGCCACCTTCTGATCAAGAATAATGCGGTTATAAGCGCCACTCAAGCGGCGTATTTTGTTGGAAATGCCGTTCGCTTCGATCACGTCGTGTTCCATATACGCGGTCTCGGTGAAACGGTTGGTGGCCCAAGATGCCCAAACCATCAACATATGTTGGATCAGTGATTGATTGTGCGGTTGCCCTGGCATTAATTGTTGGGCAGCAAAGGCAAGACTGTCGCTAGGTTGTGTCAGTTTGATATTGCCGCACAACGATGGGTGCCAATGAGCTGAACTTTTAGCATGGATTTGGTAATAAAACAGCGGCTCTGGGCCGGCATTGTCAAATTGGAAGAACCCGCCTTCAATGGGCTCGTCCTTTTGACCGTTTAAGTAATAAGCAGAGGTACGGTTCGGTGGTAATTGAATATACACCGGGGTCGTGGTGCAATGAACCAGCTCACGGCAGGTGATCTGAGTCGCATCACGCTGCTGAACGAGTTGTTGTGCATCTGGGGTGATTTCGTATATTTTTGCGTTGGTTTGTTCAAAGCGCAGCTGAAAAGCGACCCGCAGAATCATGCTTTGAACTTGCTCCTCGTTAGTGGCCCCGAGATGTTTCCAGACCGCCTGTAAGGAGTTCGGTTCACCTAAATAGTCGATCAATTGGGTTAAGGATAACCAGCGCTGTGCGAACAGTGAGGTAATCTCTTCGATCTCCACCCCTGCGTGCATAAACGCTAGATCTATTTCAGCACGGTAGGCATTTCTTAACGGAATCGGTAAGGTGTGTTGTGCTCGCGCCCCTAACGGGATCACGTTACTGGAGGCCGCATGTATCATGGCGCGAGCCTATGCACATGTACTGAAGGTAAAAACGGCGTGTCATTAATCACTTTATCGGTCCTTGATAATCGGGGTGCGCGTTGTTGTAGATCTGGCAAGTCCCTGATCCTAGGTAATGCGCTATTTTCGCTTGCCGGGTAGAAAAATGGGCTACTGGCCAAACAACTCCCCCGCTTCGGTCCATCAGCGGTGTCTAAAACGTAATTCGCCCGTGGATTGTCATTTTTCTGATACACATAATACAACACCTCGTTGGCCGGCACATTGGATAAATGCTCACGATCGGCGGTTAAGTAATAACGAAAGTCTGCGGCGGCGTTTTCCAGCTTCCGGTCGATGTCAGCACGTACTTCTGCGACACTGGCTTTGGTGATTTTGCGTTGGCTGGCCCAAAAATAAGACACTGTGTTCAATCGATCATCAAAGGTATACAGCTTACGAATCGTCTGTTTGCGGTTAAACCGTGCATAACCCAGCGCATTCAGGGCATGCACACTGAGGCGTAGCCGCCCCTGTTCGGATTGGACGATGATCTTATCCATCTTTCTTAATAGCATCGACAGCTGACCCCGTGTTTCATTCGTGGCCTGTATTAAGGCTAAGGATTCAGCGGTCGTCCCACAGATGCCTTGATAAGACACTGTTTCACCGGGTTTCATCGCATCATTGTCGTATTCAAGTTGGCGGATGTGTGTGCATAGATTTGTTTTTGCGTGGGTAAAGTCCACGCCCTGCACGTACACAGGCCAATGTTGTTGTGCCATTAACTGATCGCTGAGCTGCTGCAGCTGTTGATTCAACAGATCCAGTATTGCTTTCAGTTCTGCTTGCAGGATAGAGTCTACGGATGGCATGGTAAAAAGGGTTTATTAATTCGCATATTATAACAGTACCACACATTAGCCAGAAGGCAAACCCTCCCCCCAATCCCCAGTCTTTCCTTAGACACAAGATTTTTTCTTTAAATTCTCCCTGACTGTTTGCTCTTCCGTGCGCCCATGCTATAAAAAGAATGAAAAAGAAATAAAAAACAGCAATAAGAAGGGGCGGTTAGCACCCCGCTAGAATCGGGCGGTGGGTTTTACTTTTCTTTGTTGTGGTACTGTTATAATATACATATAAACCTAAAGGAGTCATGATGATAAATGCCAGCACAGCAAACCAACTTTTGGCGAATGCCGAATTGAATGTCACCCTTGATGAGCATTCATTGTCGAGGCTATTGGACGCCACCACGCCCTCCTTGTTCGTCGATGCCTTGCGGAAGGCTGCAAAAGATCCAGGTGCGAAGATTTGGTTAACTAACCTGTTAGATAAAGTGAGATCGAGCACGCGCCGGTCTTCACAAAAAACTGTGCCATCAGTCGTTCAGCAAGAACGTCCAGCACCCACGCACGTCTCTGCGCCTGCAGCGGCTCCCGTTAACAACACCGCCGCTTCAGTGGCGGAGAAGCCTGCGAATGAGCGTGAATTTAAAGGGCATAAGGTCTATGGGGCTAAATCCGCCTTGTATGTGGGTGTCGATGAAACCCGTTCTGGCACCCCTACCCTGCGCATTGAAGGGGCTATGGCCACGAGCCCACGACACTTTAACTGGGATAACAAAATTGGTATTCAGCTCACCGAACAAGAGTTACCGCATGTCGCTTGTGTGCTGTTTGGCTGGACTCCGCAGTGTGAATATAAAAACCATGGGGCGGCGAAAAATAAAGGCTTTAAATTAGTGATCCAAACAAAAAGTGGTAAAACGGGCTTGTTCGTTAACATTATGGAAGCCGATAAGCCGTTGTGTGCGATTCCTGTCGGTCCAGTGGATCTGTATTACCTGCGTAACCTTGCCCTTGGCCAACTGCTGAAGAAAGAACCTTCATTAGATAGCACGAGTATTATCAGTAGCCTTAAATGCTTAGCGGGGATGATGCCTAATAATTAAACAGAGCCCGTTAGCACGTCAAGAAAGAGCGTCGCTTTTAGGCGCTCTGCTTAGCTAACTTTTTATAACTTTCATTTCTTATAGGTGAAATAAATTATAGGGGCGTAATTTACCAAAAAGTACATAACAACAGCGGCCAAAACGACATTTATTCCCATTGATGTCTGAAGAGCCTCCCCAAACGAGATCGTGGATTCCGCTAATTCAATACAGCTGCTTACATCCACGTTGGCCAGTTCTCTGGCTTTATTACACGGTTGCTTGATAGTGGTCCCCGTTACCTCGAACGCCCCACCAATAACAAACATAACTAGAGCAATATAACTCAATTTAACCTCTAATCATCATCACGTTTGAGGTAACGCGACGCGCTTTTTGCAGTCGCTGATAATTGACTTGTAATGTGTTTAATTGCTACCATGTGTACACATATATTTAATTATACACATGGGATATTGCGATGCGTACAAACATTGAGATTGATGATAGGTTAATGGCTGATGCTTTAAAAGCTACAGGTTTAAGCACTAAAAAAGAAGCTGTTGAGTTGGGGCTTAAAGCATTGATTAAACTGAACAAACAGGCTTCTATAAGAGCGCTTAAAGGTAAGCTAAAGTGGGAAGGCAATCTGGATGAAATGAGAGCTAAATAATGGTTTTAGTGGATTCTAGTGTTTGGATTGATTTTTTTAATGGCACTGATAAAGCTGAAACAGACAAGTTGAATGAAATACTAGGGCTTGAGGAAGTTGTAATTGGCGACCTTATACTTACAGAAGTTTTGCAGGGGTTTAGGAGTGAAACAGACTATAAAGCGGCGAAGAATGTTTTAGCATCATTGGCTGTACATGATTTACTAGGTAAGGAGTTGGCAATTAAGAGTGCCGATAATTTTAGAAAGCTAAGAAAGAAGGGAATTACAATTAGAAAAACGGCGGATGTAATTATTGCCACTTACTGTATTGAAAATAAAGTACCGTTACTATTTACAGACAAAGATTTTATACCGTTCGTTGAGAATTTAAGGCTGAAATCTGCTTGTTAAGTTTTTAAACATTACGCTGAATTAAGTGGCGCGGCGCGTTTTGTGCGCAGCCTCCAGCTCGTGCTTTTTACGGGCATACTTTAATGACTTGTTATAAGGCATTATTAGCCTTTAAATTTTGGCCATTGATTATAACTAATGGTTGGATTGTTTGATTTAAACTGGAGAATGAACTTTGACTTATTTTCATTTATTTCCTTCTCGTCTTGCGATTCCATTAATATTTCTTTTCTTATAGTAAAGTCGCTTCTTTCTTCTTTAGTAAAGTCTTTTGCTATTAATGCACTTTCTGCGCTACCAAAATAGTTAATACTGTCTGTTAGATCTTATCCTATATAGATTTTTCCATTTGGGTATGTGATTTTGTATATAACTTAAAATCCCGCGACTTTAACGGTCGTGCCGGTTCGATTCCGGCCCCAGGCAC
>OJHE01000201.1_pt1 | contig 21199 bp, 17 predicted proteins | sample 1595221 | NCBI WGS metagenome assembly OJHE01 (sample SAMN05416831, study PRJEB24817) | seawater metagenome | isolation source: Sea water | place: Canada:Atlantic | collected 2013-07 | reverse complement strand
CATATAGTTACTCATTAACAAAAATTTAATTTAGGAAAACAATCTGTATGGCTATTAAGAAGACGGAACTTTATTCATCTCTATGGGCAAGCTGCGATGAGTTACGTGGCGGTATGGATGCTTCGCAATACAAAGATTACGACTTTCCTAAAGAAGTCCTGAAAGCCCACTTGAAGCCAACACCCAAGCGCCCCGTTAGACTACAAGGGGCAGATTAAGCATTTGTATGGGGGTTCGTGTTCGTATAGTATTGGAGACCAAAAAAACAAGGAACGTTATTAATGTATGAATTTTTGAATTGTGTTTTCACCCCGTCATCATGAATGACGAGTTTTTCAAAAAGCCTATTCTCAATTCACCCTATGAATATCCGGATGAACATTGGGAAATGGTTGATGGCTTACCTACACAAAAAATTGTTTCTAACCGGAGGCGAGCAGAGTTCATTACTCCTATACCTAAACCTAAAAAACAGAAATCGAAAACTGCGGATATTTTCGATGAGAGCTTGGGGCTTAGTAGTGGAGACCAGAAGTATGATCCAATTTCTATCATTAATGAATTACGAAGCCATGTTGATGCTTGGCGAAAGCTACCAAGTGAGCGTGATTGGCTCGTTACGCCAGATACGGCCAGATTATTAAAGCATTGGCGTCATTACGAATTTAATGGTCTCCGCCCATTTTTTTGCCAAATTGAAGCAGCCGAAGTTGCTATATGGCTTACTGAAGTAGCTCCAAAGCGAGGCAAAACCGGAAAGAAATTCCTAGATTATCTAAAAGGCGCAAATGAGGATGCTAATCCTGGACTACAAAGGCTTGCACTTAAGTTAGCTACGGGTGCTGGTAAAACAACTGTAATGTCGATGCTAATTGCGTGGCAAACAGTTAATGCAGTACGTCAGCCAAATAGTAAAAAGTTTACGCGTGGTTTTTTGATTGTGGCACCGGGAATAACGATTAAAGATAGACTGCGAGTTCTGCAACCTAATGACCCATATAGTTACTACCAGAGCCGCGAGATTGTGCCTAATGACATGCTAGGTGATTTGGATCGAGCAAAAATCGTTATAACTAATTACCATTCTTTTAAATTACGTGAACGTATCGATATTTCTAAAGGCGGTCGTGCCTTACTTAAAGGTAAAAGAGGGGAAGAGCTCATCACGCTAGAAACTGAGGGGCAAATGCTTCAGCGAGTGATGCCTGAGTTAATGGGTATGAAAAACGTGATGGTCATTAATGATGAGGCTCATCATTGTTATAGAGAAAAGCCAGAGTTAGATGGAGACTCTGACCTGAAAGGGGACGAAAAGAAAGAGGCTGATAAAAACAAAGAAGCAGCTCGGTTATGGATTTCGGGCATAGAGATAATGTCCAGAAAGCTTGGGGTAAATAGAGTTCTAGATTTATCGGCAACCCCCTTCTTCTTAAGTGGTTCTGGTTATGCTGAAGGAACTTTGTTCCCTTGGACAATGAGCGATTTCTCTCTAATGGATGCTATTGAGTGTGGGATCGTCAAGTTACCGCGTGTACCAGTGGCTGATAATATTCCTGGGGCCGAAATGCCAAAGTTCCGTGAGTTATGGAAGCATATAGGCACAAAAATGCCTAAGACAGGTAGAGGGAATGGCGCAGTGCTGGACCCTCTTAGCATTCCTGTTGAGTTGCAAACGGCTTTAGAAGCTCTCTATGGTCATTATGAAAAGACCTTCGATCTATGGGCGAACGAGGGAATCAATGTGCCACCTTGCTTTATTGTTGTCTGTAATAACACTTCCACGTCGAAGTTGGTTTATGACTATATTTCCGGGTTTCATCGGCAAAATGAAGATGGATCTACCGAGCTTGAAAATGGAAGACTAAAACTATTTAGAAATTATGATGATTATGGAAACCCGTTAGCCAGGCCAAATACGTTGTTAATAGATAGCCAACAATTGGAATCTGGTGAAGCGCTTGATAACAACTTTAGAGTGATGGCGGGTGATGAAATTGAACGTTTTCGGCGAGACATTGTTGAGAGAACTGGAGACCAAAAACAAGCGAAAGATATAACAGACCAGGACTTATTGCGTGAGGTTATGAATACGGTAGGTAAGCATGGTTCTTTAGGTGGGGGTATACGCTGCGTTGTATCGGTATCAATGTTAACGGAAGGCTGGGATGCCAATACTGTCACGCACGTACTCGGTGTAAGAGCATTTGGTACACAGTTACTTTGTGAGCAAGTAATTGGCCGCGCGCTTAGACGGCAATCTTATGAGTTAAATGAAGAGAATCGTTTTAACGTAGAGTACGCTGATGTATTAGGCATTCCCTTCGATTTTACAGCCAAGCCCGTTGTAGCGCCTCCTCAGCCGCCGCGTAAGACAATTCATGTTAAAGCCGTACGTCCAGAGCGGGATGCGCTGGAAATTTGTTTTCCTCGAGTTACTGGTTACCGTGTCGAGTTACCAGAAGAGAGATTGACTGCTGAATTCAATGAAGAATCTGTTCTCGATTTAACACCTGATTTGGTGGGGCCGTCCATTACACAAAATGCCGGTATTATTGGCGAGGCGATTGATTTGAATTTGGTTCACACAGGTGATCTTCGCCGCTCAACGTTACTTTTTCACCTTACACAACGGTTGCTTTATACAAAATGGCGTGATCCGGGGCAAGAACCTAAACTACATCTTTTTGGACAGTTAAAACGAATAACAAAACAGTGGTTAGATAGCTGTCTTGTTTGTAAAGGAGGGACTTACCCAGCTCAACTAATGTACCAAGAATTGGCTGATATGGCATGTTCCAGAATAACAGCAGCCATTACAAAGGCAGAGCAAAGCAAAGACCGTCCGATTAAAGCATTGCTAGATCCATATAACCCTATTGGCTCAACAATGCATGTCAATTTCAATACATCTAAAACAGAACGATGGGAAACTGATTCTCATAAATCACATATTAATTGGGTGATCTTGGATAGCGATTGGGAAGCTGAATTTTGTCGTGTAGCAGAAGCTCATGAACAAGTGATTTCTTATGTTAAGAATCACAGCCTTGGTTTTGAAGTGCCCTATCGTTATGGGTCTGTAACTAGAAAATATCGCCCAGACTTTATAGTACAAGTTGATGATGGTAATGATGACCCGCTCAACTTAATTGTAGAAATAAAAGGTTACCGTGCAGAAGATGCAAAAGAGAAGAAGCTGACGATGGACACTTACTGGGTACCAGGCGTTAATAATTTAAAAAGTTATGGCCGGTGGGCGTTTGAAGAATATACAGACGTATTTGCAATGCAGTACGAGTTTGCTGAAAAAGTTGAAGAAGAGTTTAATAAAATGATAAATACCGCGATTGAGGGAGATATTAATATGCCTCTTGTTCAGGGAAAAGGAAACTAAAGTATGGCAAGAGCTGCAAAAATAAAATCGAAGAAAAAGATAGAGACTCTTACCCATGAAGAGGCAACTCGCAAAAACATTCCAACAGCAGAATATGAATCTGTGTTGCATGATAAAGATAAAAGCTCTGTCCGAGTCGCTTATGAGCGTAGAAACCGCGATTTAGACCCGCAGTTAGTTTGGAGAGGAAAAGATGAATTAGACTGGTCTGATCTTGTGGTGCATGCTCCACCTCTTTATATACAGGAAAAAGTGCACCCAAAAGTATTGATTGACGACTTACGTCGGCAAACAGAGCAAGCTGAAGCTGGTGCGCAGAAACAACAAGAGGGGTTTATGGGCGACCTTTTTGGTGATTTTAATGGACTGCCAAGTGAGGATGCCAAGACCGAGTTTTACCAACACGATGCGCACTGGTCAAATCGAATGATATTGGGAGATAGCCTTCAGGTAATGGCATCCCTGGCGGAGCGTGAAGGGTTAAGGGGAAAAGTGCAGTGTATCTATTTCGATCCGCCATATGGCATTAAATTTAATTCCAATTTTCAATGGTCAACGACTAGTCGTGATGTAAAAGATGGAAATGCTCGGCACATTACCCGTGAGCCAGAACAGGTAAAAGCTTTTCGAGACACATGGCGTGATGGAATACATTCTTACCTAACTTATTTGCGTGATCGGTTAACAGTAGCTCGCGATTTGTTAACGGATTCAGGTTCTATATTTGTCCAAATTGGAGATGAGAACGTCCATCGTGTTCGGGCATTGATGGATGAAGTTTTTGGTGAGCAAAATCATGTCTGCTTAATCGCTGCCCAGAAAACTAGTGCTCAAACTACTAGCTTACTAACTTCAGTAACAGACTATATTGTGTGGTTTGCAAAAAACAAATCTGCAACAAAATACAAACAGCTACTTCAGGAGAAGGAGCTAGGTTCCGATCCTGATTATAGAGTAATAATGTTTCCCAATGGTGAGGCGAAGAGTTTCCAAATTGAAAAAGCAGTTGGAATACATAAAAGTAAGAAGGGTAAACTTTTTAGATACGATCAAATAACATCACAAACTGGGTCTGAAAATTCACGTTTTGAATTTGAATATCAAGGAAAAAAATTTAAACCCGCAGGTTCTAGGGGGTGGTCTACATCTCATGATGGTCTTATTCGTTTAGCTAAAACAGATAGACTTAAAGGTAGAACTACTTCTTTGGCAATAATGCGCTTTTATGAAGATTACCCTGTTACGCCATTAAAAAATATCTGGCAGGACGTTGCATTAAGCAGTCGGTCAGAAACAAAATACTACGTTGTACAAACTTCAAGTAAATTAGTCCAAAAATGTATTCTAATGGCTTCGGACCCGGGTGACTTAGTATTAGACCCAACATGTGGTTCTGGAACAACGGCTTATGTTGCTGAGCAGTGGGGGCGTAGATGGATAACAATAGACACATCTCGTGTATCACTAGCTTTAGCTAGGGCCAGAATAATGGGCGCCCGCTATCCTTATTACTTATTATCCGACTCAAAAGACGGTGTTAGAAAAGAAGCGGAGATCACACGTACAGCAGCATCTATAAAGGAAACCTACGGCAAAATTCGTCACGGTTTCGTATACGAACGAGTCCCACATATTACCCTCAAAGCCATTGCGAACAATGCTGAAATTGACGTTATTTGGGAAAGGAGTCAGCAAGAACTAGAACCGCTACGGAAAGTCTTAAATGACGAACTTAAGAAAGAATGGCAAGAATGGGATATCCCACGTGAAGCGGGAGAAGGATGGCCGGATAAAGCAAAAACTGCGCACATTGCATGGTGGGAGACTCGAATAGCACGACAGAATGAAATAGATGCTTCCATTGCCGCAAAAGCAGATTTTGAATACCTATATGACAAGCCTTATGAAGATAAAAAGAAGGTTCGGGTTGCGGGCCCGTTTACGGTCGAAAGTCTTTCTCCGCACCGAGCGTTAACAGTTGGCGCTGACGATGAGCTCATTGATCCTACAAAACAAAAAGCAGAGTTTGAGGATGAGCAAGACTTTATTCAGATCATTTTGGAGAACTTGAAAACTGCAGGTGTCCAGCAAGCCCATAAAGATAATAAGATTGACTTTAACTCTTTAACACCTTGGCCGGGGGATTTGGTTTGTGCGGAAGGCTGTTATTTGGAAAGAGGTCTAGACGAGAATGAATCGGAAAAACGCGCGGCAATTTTTGTCGGCCCTGAATTTGGCACAGTTTCCCGACCCGATTTAGTCAGTGCTGCTCGAGAAGCAGCGGATGCAGACTTCGATGTCCTGATTGCCTGTGCCTTCAACTTCGATGCCCATTCAACCGAGTTCGAAAAACTTGGTCGTGTCCCAGTGTTAAAAGCGCGGATGAATGCTGATCTTCATATGGCGGACGACTTAAAGAATACGGGCAAAGGGAATTTATTCGTAATCTTCGGCGAACCGGATATCGATGTTCTTGACACTGAAAACGATCAAATTCAGGTAAAGATAAACGGCGTAGATGTTTTTCACCCCAATACCGGAGAAGTCAGAAGCGATGGTGCAGATGGCATAGCCTGTTGGTTTATCGATACCGATTACAACGAGGAAAGCTTTTTTGTTCGTCATGCCTATTTTCTTGGCGCAAACGATCCTTACAAGTCACTTAAGACGACCCTCAAAGCGGAAATCAATCAGGAAGCATGGGAAACACTTAACAGTGATATATCCCGTCCCTTTGATAAACCAAAAAATGGCAGAATTGCCGTAAAGGTAATCAACCACTTGGGTGATGAAGTGATGAAGGTCTATAAGGTCTAAGAATATGGAACTTCGTATATCAGATTCATTTACTGGCAGTCTTGCTAAATTAGCTAATGATGAGCAGAAGGCAGTCAAGATGACTGCCTTTGATTTGCAGGTGAACCCAGAAAGCCCAGGCCTTAGCTTTCATAAGTTAGATCGTGCCCAGGATAAGAACTTTTGGTCTGTAAGAGTGAACCGTGATATTAGAATTATTGTCCACCGTTCTAAGTCTGGATTACTGCTTTGTTATGTTGATCATCATGATAATGCTTACAAATGGGCAGAAAAGCGAAAACTTGAAATACACCCAAAAACAGGTGCTGCACAGCTAGTTGAAATCCGTGAACGTGTCGAAGAAATTCGTGTGCCACGATATGTAGATACAGTAGAAACGATTCCACCTAAACCGTTACTTTTTGACGAGATAGACAACGAAGTATTACTTAGTTTTGGTGTGCCTCCAGAGTGGGTTGAAGACGTTAAGAATGCAGACGAGGATTCCATTCTTGAACTGGCGGATCACCTTCCTTCCGAGGCATCTGAGGCACTGATAGAGATTGCCGTCGGTGGAACGCCTCAACCGTCGGTGTCTGTGGAACCTCAAACTGACCCATTTGTGCACCCAGATGCGCAACGTCGTTTCCGTATTATGAACGATGTTGAAGAGTTAGAACTGGCATTAGATTCTCCATGGGAGAAATGGACGACTTTCCTTCACCCAGCACAACAAGATCTAGTGGAAAAGGACTTTAATGGCCCAGCAAGAGTAACTGGCTCAGCGGGGACAGGAAAAACTATCGTTGCACTACATCGAGCTGTATATCTGGCCAAAGAAAACGCTGACTCTCGTATTCTACTAACAACATTTACAGATGCATTAGCGAATGCGCTTAAGGAGAAATTAAAGCACTTGATTGGTAGTACACCTAGACTAGCTGAAAGACTGGAGATTCAATCAATGGATGCTGTTGCGCGACGTTTATACAGGTTCAATACTAGTAATAAGAAGCTTGTTACTCAGAAAGAACTTTTTGATTTGGTGTTGGAGTGCTCAGAAAATATTAAAGGTTTGCGCTATTCAAAAACATTTGTTTTTGAAGAGTGGCTTCAGGTTGTTGATGCGTGGCAAATAGGCACATGGGAGTCATACCGCGATGTCCGAAGAATAGGCCGCAAGACTAGGTTGGTGGAATCTCAGCGGTTAATCCTTTGGAGCTTATTCGAACAGGTAAATGCTAAGCTTGCTGAGAGAGGTATCGTGTCTATGGCAGGTGTTTATTTAAGCTTGAGCGAAACTTTGAATAGAAAAGGTCATAGTCCTTATGACTTTGTTGTCGTTGATGAGGCGCAAGATATCAGCATCCCTCAGCTAAGGTTTTTAGCGGAGTTAGGTGGCGGTAGGCCAAATGGATTGTTTTTCGCGGGCGATTTAGGTCAAAGAATTTTTCAGCAGGCATTTTCATGGAAATCATTAGGGGTTGATATTCGTGGTCGTTCTAGAACTCTCCGTGTAAATTACAGGACATCGCATCAAATAAGAATGCGAGCAGATAGGCTGTTGGGGCCAAGTATTTCTGACGTTGATGGTAATTCAGATGAGCGTACTGGAACTATTTCTGTTTTCAATGGGTTGCCCCCTGTTATCCGTAATTTCGACTCATATGCAGATGAAGTAGAGTGTGTTTCTTTATGGTTGAGAGATTTGCTAAATGACGGCTATGAAGCTCATGAAATTGGTGTATTTGTGCGCTCAGAAAATGAAATTAGTCGTGCAGAGTCTGCATTAGAGATGTCTGGTATTCAATATGAATTACTTGATAACTACATCCAGCTTTCGCATGGAAGTGCTGCATTATGTACTATGCATTTGGCAAAAGGATTGGAATTTAGAGCGGTTGTGGTGATGGCCTGTGATGATGAAATCATCCCATCTCAAGAACGTATAGAAGGTGTAGCGGATAACGCTGATTTAGAAGAAGTCTACGAAACTGAAAGACATTTGCTATATGTTGCGTGCACTAGAGCTAGGGATAGGCTGTTGGTAACGAGTGGCGAGCTGCCTTCTGAATTTCTAGAGGACATGAGTGGCTAGCAGGGGTATTTCTTATAAAGATTTACTGTGAAAATTGTACTGCTATATAGAGATGGCACTGATGAACGCTGTTATTTATAAGCATAGTATTAAAAACTCAAATTAACATCAAAAGTAATGTACGCGCTTATGTATTGAAGACTTTATTAGAGGTTTAACTTTAATTAAACAATATAAAATATTGATAATGTTATAATTAACTTCATGGAGCTAACGGCCAAACAGACACGCTTTGTTGATGAATACCTCGTTGATTTTAATGCATCGAGGGCTGCTAGAGCGGCTGGGTTTAGTTCTTCAGGGGCTAAGGTTCAAGGTTCTCGTTTGTTAACTAATGTTAACGTTAGGAGGCTTGTAGAGCGTCGTCAGCAAGCAACTTCAGAACGTCTACGCATTACCCGAGATGATGTCATTAAAGGGCTTGTAGTGGCTGCTGAGCAAGCACGTTTAAATAAAGATCCTATTTCTATGATTGCTGCTATGAGTGAGGTGTCTAAGATGATGGGTTACTACAAACAGGAAGCTGATAAACCTTTAGTCTTAGATAATCATAATGAGCTAAAAAGGCAGTTTGAACTAATGACCGATAAAGAGCTGATAGCTTTACAGAGCAGTCCTTAGTCCAAGTAGTTATGGATAGCATTAGTGTGACGTTGTTTGCTGGTTAGTTTTCTGCTCATTTAAGCGAGGTTTAAGGGCTGGAATCACGTAAGCTATGCGATCGTGTCGGTTACCCTTGTTTGCTCTTCTGTGGTCTTTAAATCTACCTAGGTGGCTGCTTTAATGGGGCTTTTGGGTAAAGGCTAGTGGGGTAACTGAGAGCATAGTTCTCAGAAAGTTTGGAGGGGGGGTATTGCCAGCAATAGTCAACGACTTGCAAGTTATCGAACCCATGCTTAAATTATATTTTTTGTAGAAACCTAATCCAAAAAATCAAAGCTGTAACCCTACTTAGTATATCGGTGGGGTATAGAAGTTTTTGGAGTGTTTTGCAGTGTTAGTGTGTCGGTCTAGTGTAGGTTTTTTAGCTACCTCACAGTGATTATGGACGGCTATTGGTAATACGTAGAGTCATATGCGCCGATCACTAAACACCTACCTATCCGTAAGCAGTAACCTGTGCGTTGCACTCAAGCAGAAAACGAATGAGCGTAGTGAAGTGATTGAATCAGCGTAGCTGATGATTGAACGTAGCGAAGTGACTGAGTTCTTCTGTGCAGAGATGCATAAGCTAAGGGTTACGTAGTACTCATAACTCTGTCATTTCAAAAATATTAAGTACGATAAATTATGCTCCAGCGAGGATGTGAACTGATATTACTCCATGACACTAGATCAAGAAACACCTACTGAAATTGTGCTGGTTAAGATATTAATGGCAGAAGTTAACGTTATTCTCATAATATCTTGCTTTATGGCCTAGTCTAAAAGTTGTACATATATAAACAAATACAAAATAGTAGAAGGAATTAGGGTTCATTCCTAATAAGTGTTCAATTTTGAACGGTTGGTATATACTTGTTACCAGTCAGGTAGAAGAGATTAATTACCCCTTTGACAAGAGTTTCCCGTACTTTTCTGACCATTTTATTTCGGGAATTTAATATACGGGACAATATGATGACCAATCGCTCTATTTCAGAAAATGTAGTGGTGCCATCTGAAAAAAACAAGTTCGATAGAGAAGCCTTACGTTATCAACAAAAACTAGTAAATGATAAAAGACGGGTTCTTAAAATAGAAGAGAGTAAACTCCTAAAACTATACGCAGAAAAGGCTAAGGCCAACGGACTAGAACCTGCCTATGTAGAAACAAATGACCTAATCATGATAATTGAAGATCTACTATTAACTATGTCTCCGGTAACAAAAGCATTTGGGCGACATGAAATAAAAGAAAATAAATGTAAAAATTGGGCTACTCGAGCGATAACTAATTTAGATGAATCTAATTTAACCGAAGCTCTAAACCACTTACTTTACAATAATAATACCTTCATTAAGCTCATGAGTGATTATAAGATACTAGATATTAAAAGCATTACCAAGTCAGCTTCATACAGTGCAGGACTTAACAAGTTAAAGAAGCAACTAAAGATCACACTAATGCTTAAAGATAAAGACGATCAACTAGCTGTAAAAGATAACACCATATCTGATAAAGACATTGAGATTAAGAGCCTTAATGATGAACTACTTAGAAATAAAAGCAATGACTGGAAATCTAGGGCAATCGAGCTTAAGAAGTCAGGAATGGCAAAATCCGTTATAGCTAAACAATTAGGTAAAGGTCGCACCACTGTTTCAAACTATTTAAACCTACCAGAAGTTAAAGGCTTAACCGAGTAGCCTGAAAGATCTCAACAGCCCGCAGTTAGGCTTATAGGTGCACTGGGGGTAAGCTAGATGTACGGTATGTTGTTTAGCTTCACGAGCTAGGGCCTTCTCTTCTTTGCATTAACCTCTCATTTCAGGGGTATCTACTCCATTAACTCTAATGCTGATACGTTCCCTATGATTGCATGCCATCCTTTTATGGTCGCTCTGAAGGTGTCTCCATCGTAGATACTGCTAACTTCTGAAACAATGGCATCACCATAGTTAATTGATTTTGCTTGAGAGGTAACGCTGACAAGAAGTAGTAGAACTAGGATTAGGTTTCGCATGTTAAAAGAGTAGTAGCTAAATTTATGTAGTGTTCATTAATCTGTGAATTAAGAGCCGAAGTTTAATGCCTGTTAGTTTAGGCTCTTTGAGTAGGGTTATAATACATTTATTGCAAGCTGGTGATTCGTAGAACACAAACAAATCACCATTCGAGCCTCAGAAAATCAATCAATCATTCGGGACTAGATGAGCTAGCGCACTTCGTGCCCTTCGCCCATCTATCACCGAAGTGCTGGATTGAATTCCTTCGTCTCTCTGGCATTTGTTTTTTGTTCTACGGCAGTGGGTAGGGGGAGTAGAGCATCCTTGTAGTGGGTGTTCATTTACTTAACGGAAGCCGTTAATAAAATATATATAAAACAATAAGTTACAATTATTTTTGCCAAAAATTTTGGCAAGACTCCTTTGTAAAGGTAAAGTGGTAGTCACCTTTAAGCTGCTAAAAACTCCCTAAGCAAGGCAAGGTTTTCTGGATCAGCAGAGATTAAAAATATTTGTTTTTTATCTCTAATGGCTGTTCTGTAGATCAGCTGTATTAGTTCTGAGGTAGCATGAGAGTTTTGAGCTTTATTTGAGTTCATCCCTAAGAAGTCAGCTAATCTAGGATTCATATTTAATTTCCCCAGAAGAACTAAGATGTCGAGGTGTTTATGCTTATTGGTTCCTCTCGTAACCATTGCTGTGTAAGTTGCTTTAGATAATCGAGTTGTTCTCTTTAACCGGTTTGAGTTTGTCACTTTGCTGCTCGGGTTCTTTTCTGTGCCATACCATGCGTCTTTGCTGCCAGCTACTAATACGCGATCTGGAGTTAAAGCTAATCCATCCTTCTGTAGTTTTCCGGATAGATTCCTTATAAATTTACCAACAACATTTCTTGACTTAGGTTCTTTCTGTGTCATAGCTGAGTAGCCGCATTTAACACCGGCAGTTTGTTGATGAATATTTAGGTTGTTAGTCATCTCCTGTTTAAATTGGATCAATTCGTCTGGACAAGTCACTAGGTCGTAGCAGTAACCTCTCGTTTTCATGTGGTAGTCAAGTTGAGTGCCTTCGAACATGAAAGTAAAAATGGTTAATGATGCTGGTTTAGTGAAGAAAGCTTCAGGCAATGGCATTACCTGATAAGAGTCGCATACATAGAAAACATCATTGAGAGTAACGCTATCCATAAATCTTTGAATTCCTACATCAGTGCCAATAGTGTAGTCGTCCTCAACCATTAACCAGTTGCTGGTAGGTGTGATTAACTTAGTTATTGGGTCAATGTTAATGAACTGCCTGCCATGCAGTAAATCTTTAAATACTCCAGTACCAAAACTTGTTCTGACCTCCTTTGCTGCAGTGGGGACTTCATCAATAATTACATGATAATTATTGAGTAGGTGCTGGAACTTCTTAATTCGTTCATAAAGTGAGTGAGTTGCGACAACATTCTTTCCGTTACTTAGAAGTTCAATTAGAGCATCAGTCTTGCTGGTTGCTTCATTATTAGGGGTTGGCTCGTGGAACCAATCCCCGATTTCCTTTAAGAATCGTTTCACTTCACCAAGCTCGGGAACTATTAATAAGATTTTTGCATCTGGATAATTGGTTCGATGTTCTTTTAATTCAGCGATTAATTCTGTGGATTTGCCATAACCACAAGGTCTATCTATTACAGTAATAACAGTCACTGCACCCACCTCATCAGTCGGTAGCTGGCATTTGGAATTTCCATGATTTCAATTAATGATGATTGAATAGATGATTCTTTATGGCTTGATGCGGCTGACATTGTGCTCATGATTGAATTACCTCATCACGTGCTTGGATTCGAGAGTCGATCCAAGCTGATATGTCACTTGATAACCACCCTGTAGATTTCTCTCCTAACTTTATAGGTTTAGGGAAGTTGCCTAAGTTGATATCGCGATAAATTGTTGAACGGCCAAGGCCTGTGATTTTGATTACCTCAGGTAATCTTAAGATTGAAATAGTCATAATTGTTTACCTTAAATTAGTCTTTTTGCATCCAGCTAGTATTGGCTGGAATTAAGACTATTAGAACAACTACGACGCTTTGTTACGGATGAGGATCTTTGGCTGAGAGCCTCAAATTTTCATCCTTTATTTATCTTTAAATGTGCTTCTAAATTGACAATAAGGTTTGTACACCTGGTTAAAGAATGTTTCGCTATAAGCGCGCCATTCTCTGATTTCCTCTGGATTCTTACTGCTTAATTGACTGACAACGGTTTTATACTCAACGCTTTCATCAATGATGCTAGCGAAATTTGTGATAACCGCAGCAGTTGTTTCAATGCCGCTATCTTGTATAGATAAGGTTAATTCTTTTAGCATTTTTCGCTGCCTGAATTTTTCGCTGCCACCTTTAGTTTTGTGACCTCTTGTTGGGGTTGTTGCCGACTTTAATTCTTCTAACTGAGATAGAAACATCGATTGCTCAAATTCACATGAAAATGCCATCGAAGTTGAAAGTGCGTCTTCAATTGCCGCTATGTGGGGCTTTAAAGATCGTTTTGTTGCTGCATTAAATGTTACATCTGAAAAATCATTGAAGCTTACTAAAGCTTTAGCAATAGCAGTGGCTACATTAAGAATAAACAAACGGTCATCTTCTTTTGAAGGCTCATTCTTTATGACTGTCTTAATCTCTTTTTCAAACTGTGGGTTATTTAGCAGGTCATTAAAAAAAGGGTCTTGGTGAATATCGTCCAATTCATCATCAGTCACACACTTGAGAAATTGTAGTGCGTTGTTTCTTGTTATATTCGTCATATTTATAACCTGTTTTAAGCTTTTATGTACTCGGCCCAGTCTTGCATCATGTCGCGGCGCTTTTTGAGGAGATCGCTGCGTTGATAGGCTGCTTCAACTTTATTAGAGTTTATATGGGCTAGTGCTGATTCCCCTAGCTCTGCGGAATAGGGTGAGATTTCCGATACCCATTCACGAAAAGATGATCTAAATCCATGGACTGTTAAACCGGAATTCCCAAGATCTTTTTTGAGAAACTTTAGCATAGACATATTAGAAATAGACTTGTCCTTTTTAAGCCCAGGGAACAAGTAGTCGTTTGTTCGGTATAAGTTGTTAAGTATTGATATTGTTTGGGTCGATAATGGTACGCGGTGTTCACGCCCGGCTTTCATCCTTTCTGCGGGTATGGTCCAAATGTTATTGTTTAGGTCAATTTCGTCCCACTTTGCGCCAATACTTTCCTGTGTTCTACAGGCGGTAAGAATTGTAAATTCAAGAGCTCTAGCTGATACCGACTTGCTGGCTCTAATTTTCTTCATAAGTTCGGGGGTATCAGCATGCGGTAAGGCAGCGTGATGTTTTGGCTTTTGGATCTTGCTACGTTTTGGTAATAAGATTTCTAAATTACCTCGCCATATTGCAGGGTTTGGGGCAGGGCGGTACTCTTTAACGATAGCCCAACTTAAAATATTCTCTATTCTTCCTCTTACGCGTGAGGCTGTTTCAGTTTTGGTTTTCCAGATTGGGTTAAGTACTGCCATGATTGTGGCATTGTCTATTTCGCCTACAGGCAGGTTGCCTATGTGTGGGTATGCGTATTTTGTAAGCGTGTTAACCCATTGGCTCGCATGTTTTTCATTTTTCCAGCTAGGCTTATGAGCTTTGATGTACTCAACTGCACACTGCTCAAATGTGCGTGTGTTGTTGCTATCTGCTTTAAGTTTGGCCTTATGTGCTTTAGGGTCTACGCCTTTATTTCGCATCTTGGTCATATCAGCCGCTAGCTCTCTAGCTTCTGTAAGAGATATAACTCTAGTAGGGCCAAGGCCGATCTCTTTTCTTTTCCCGTTATTCTGATACCGATAGACCCAAGACTTAGTTCCGCCTTTGTGGATATTTAGATATAGACTATTTTCAGCTCTGTACTTACCAGGCTCTGTTAAAGTTTTTACTTCAAGTGCGGTTATCCTTTGTGGTGGCTTTCGTCGTACCATTCGTCCCCCCATTCGTCCCACCACTTAGCAGTGGATTTGCGTAATACATCGTGGATCATAAGAGACTATTATACTACATAACATGTTGTTATATATTAGATTAATAGACCTTCATGGATAACGGTGGACTTATCGAAGGCGGACTGTCTCTCCGCCATTTATATCAATAATTGATAGGTTTAGTAGTCATTGCTCATACTCATTATGAATGATACGTCTTTCATGATGCTCGACTGAGCGAATCGCTTAAGAAGTCATCAGTTATGTCATTTTAGATATACCTTATTTTTCAACATTAGATTAAAAGCTCTTTTCTTGAATGTCAGACTGAGCAAAAAATATAAATCCCCATTAGGCTAAGTGAAACAAGTCAGGCGTCATATTACTAATGTCTTTATAAGTTGTTAGTTACAACTGTTGTACTTATATTTTTAATTAAATCAATGTGTAGAAGATTTATTTTCTTGTAAGTTCGCTGATGCTGTAGTTTGTTGTTTAAATAAACAAGAAAGTTTAAGCAAAAACCTTCTTTTTTGCTGGTTTTTACTTGACCTTTAGAACAGTCCGAATACAATAGCCACCCTAAAGCGCCTGTAGCTCAGCTGGATAGAGTACTCGGCTACGAACCGAGCGGTCGGGCGTTCGAATCGCTCCAGGCGCGCCAACCATGAAACCCTCCTTTTGGAGGGTTTTTTTGTGTCTAATGTTTTCGCGAATTTTGATTCAAAACAATCTTTTTCTTCCAATTGGTTATAAATGTTACCTAACGGATTGATATTAAAAATGTTTTTTCAATTAAATGGCAACATCTGGAGACACTATATATGGTTTGTATTAAAATAATTAACACATCATCTTGTGCTTTAGGCTGCTTTCTTATAATCTAGCTCAATAAGGACGAGGGGTATTAATTCCCCAGAAACAAATAATAGGATGCATAGGGGAAATATGAGCACAGTCAACTTAAAAGTTATTAAAGAAAGCCAATCTGATATTGCTTTTCAATCGGCCTCGTTAGATATCTGGGATAAAAAGTATTGCTTAAAAAAGCAAGATGGTTCATCGGTTGATTCAAATATCGAAGAAACCTATCATCGTGTTGCAACAGCGATTGCTGATGTGGAAGAGACGGCGGATAAAAAAGAATACTGGCATGAGCAATTTGTATGGGCTTTAAAGCATGGTGCGATTCCAGCGGGTCGTATTATCTCAAATGCAGGTGCGAGTGCTTATAAGCCGGCTACCTCTACTATTAACTGTACTGTATCGGGTTCAATTTCTGACTCAATGGATGATATTCTTAGCAAAACGCATGAAGCCGGTTTAACGCTTAAAGCAGGTTGTGGTATTGGCTATGAGTTTTCTACATTACGTCCAAAAGGTGCGTATGTATCGGGTGCTGGGGCAAATACGTCTGGCCCGTTATCGTTCATGGATATCTTCGATAAAATGTGTTTTACCGTTTCATCGGCCGGTGGCCGCCGTGGTGCGCAGATGGCTACATTTGATGTTGCTCACCCTGATGTGCGTGATTTTGTTCGCGTTAAACGTGAAGACGGCCGCTTGCGTCAATTCAATTTATCTCTATTAATAACGGACGACTTTGTACAAGCTGTTAAAGACGATGCCGATTGGCCACTAGTTTTCCCCTTATCTGAAAAAGAAATGGCTTCTGGCGAGATTGATTTAAATGACACAGACAACGTGTTATGGCGTGAATGGCCAATAACCGAAGGCTATCAGGTCAATGATGTAGGCTTGGTTGCTTGTCGGATTTATAACAGAGTGAAAGCGCAGCGTTTATGGGAAACAATTATGGCCTCTACATATGATTATGCAGAGCCGGGTTTTATCCTTATAGATAAAGTAAACGAAATGAACAATAACTGGTTTTGCGAGAATATTCGTGCAACCAACCCATGCGGTGAGCAGCCGCTACCGGCGTATGGTTCTTGTTTACTGGGCTCCATTAATTTGACGAAATTTGTATTAAACCCGTTTACTTCAAAAGCCTCTTTTGATTGGGATACTTTCCGTCAAACGGTCAGCATTTTTACTCGTATGCTAGACAACGTGGTTGAAATTAATGGATTACCACTGGAAGGGCAGCGCAAAGCCATTGAGCACAAGCGCCGTCACGGTATGGGTTTTCTAGGCCTAGGTTCAACACTAACGATGATGGGTATTCCTTACGGGGAAGAGAAGTCGGTCGAGTTTACTGAGGAAGTCAGTAAACAACTTGCTGTTACAGGTTGGGAAGCCGGTTTAGAACTAGCTAAAGAAAAAGGCCCAGCGCCTATCATGGATGAAGACTTTGACGTGACTGGAGATATGCTGCGCAAACGCCCAGAAATGTTGGACGACGGTTATGAAATTGGCGATAAAGTTAAAGGTCGCATATTGCACGCTAGGTATAGTCGATACATGCAACAAATAGCAAGCGTTGCACCAGAGTTAGTAGAAAAACTGGCAGAAGTTGGCGCTCGTTTTACCCACCATAGTTCTATTGCGCCAACAGGCACCATTTCGTTATCACTGGCCAATAATGCCAGTAATGGTATAGAGCCAAGTTTTGCTCACCATTATGCGCGTAACGTTATTCGTGAAGGACGCAATGCGAAAGAAAAAGTAGACGTATTCTCATACGAACTGTTGGCGTACCGCACGCTTATTAATGAAAAAGCGATGCCCTATTCAGAATTAACCGAAGAGAAACTTCCAAGCTATTTTGTAACGGCAGAAACGATCACGCCAAAACAGCATGTAGATATTCAAGCGGCGGCGCAAAAGTGGATTGACTCGTCTATTTCAAAAACAGCGAATGTACCAACAGAATTCCCATTTGAAGATTTTAAAGATATCTATCTCTACGCACATGAAAAAGGCTTAAAGGGCTGTACAACCTTCCGCTTTAACCCAGATGTATTCCAAGGTGTATTGGTTAAAGAGTCCGACCTTGAAAACACAACGTATCGATTCAACCTTCAAGACGGTACAACGCTAGAGGTGAAAGGTAACGAAATGATTGAATATGACGGTGAATCGCACACAGCGGCTAATTTGTACGATGCCTTAAAAGAAGGCTATTACGGTAAGTTCTAAAGCAGCGCTAGAGAAAAGGAAAACAACAATGACACATAAAATCACACAAGCAATTACCGGTTACGAAGTTGTAAAAGACGAAGAAAAAACGGTTGAAAAAAAAGTAGCGCTGGTAGAAGAAAAAAGCAATATCATTCAAATGCACGAAAGCCTAAAACGGCCAGAAATGCTATTGGGCTCAACGTACAAAATTAAAACGCCTTTATCAGAGCACTCCTTATACATCACAATCAATGATTTGATATTGAACCAAGACACAGACCATGAGCAACGTCGTCCATTCGAAGTGTTTATTAACTCCAAGAACATGGACCACTTTCAATGGATAGTCGCGTTAACCAGAATTATGTCAGCCGTGTTTAGAAAAGGTGGTGATATCACCTTTTTAGTAGAGGAGTTACGTTCCGTATTTGACCCAAGCGGCGGTTACTTCAAAAAAGGCGGTAAGTTTATGCCGTCATTGGTAGCTGAAATTGGTGACGTTGTAGAGTCGCATTTGAAAATGATCGGGATGATCAAAACGGAAGAAATCAGCGAACACCAACAAAAAATAATGGATGAAAAGCGCGCTCAATTTGAAGCGGAAAAAAAATTAAAACCTTCCGAACATGAAGCGTCTAGCGAATTTCCAGCAGGTTCACAATTATGTGTAAAGTGTAATATCACAGCCTCTATTCAGATGGATGGATGTATGACGTGCTTGAATTGTGGGGATAGTAAATGTGGTTAGGGTTAAATAAAGCTTAATTTGTATTTTAAGTGTGGCTTAGACGATAAAGTTTGTGTGTTAGAATCGACAAAAGATGTTTGTATTTACCATGTGAGTTTGAACGTTGTTATTGGAATAAACTGTGATGAATAAATTGGTTATATTGTTGCTTATCTTGTTATTGGTTATCGTGCCAGTCGTGTCGGCATCTAATCAGTGTTCCAATATGGGTAAGGCGGTTGCTGCCTCAGATGCATCTAGTAATGCAAATACAAGCTCGGCACATGAGCATCATAAGCAAGTTCTCGTCGTTAATGATATTAATACGGATTGTGACTGTTCCGACAACATGCATTGTGTTGGTCACGCGTCTGCCTACGTAGCAATGAGTGATTTAACGGTCAAATCGGTGGGCTTTTCTGCCGTTTTCTTAATATATAGCTCCTTCTTATCTCCTAGTGAAACAATTCCGCCTGAAATAAAGCCCCCCAGACCCTTTGTCTAAATAGAGGGTCAGTGCGCTTGTTGTTTAAGCAATTAGCGACTGAGTATGTCAGTCCATATTCTAGTTTAGGTGTCGAACCTAACGATAAAAGCCCTCAAAAATCTTTCGTTGATAACACACGGTCAACTTTCGAAGACATGAGGACATTATGGTCTTATTTAAAAGATGGGCACAATTAACAATATTTTTAGCGTTGTTCGGCACCGCCCATGCTGAAAATCCTGACGCGCTATCATTACAAACGGCGCTCGACTTAGCACTACGAAATAACCCTAGTCTTGCAGAAATCAGGGCAAGGTCTGAAGCAATGGCCTATATCCCATCTCAAGTGGCGACGTTACCTGATCCGGTGATTAGTTTTAACTCATTGAACTTGCCGACCGATAGTTTTAATTTAAACCAAGAGAACATGACTCAATTGCAGGCAGGGTTGACTCAAGCCATTCCGTTTCCGGGTAAGTTGAGATTACGTGGAGAGGGGGCTCTTCACGAGGCGGAAGCAGCAGCACATAACGTGACTGAGGCGCGGTGGCTTTTGTTGCGCGACGTTAAAAAAACTTGGTGGAACTTATTTTATCTTGATCATGCGTTAGAAATCATTGCGGCGAACCAAGGTTTGTTGCAGCAGTTTGTCGCCATAGCCCAATCTAAATATCAAGTCGGTCAAGGTTTACAGCAAGACGTCCTGCTCGCGCAACTGGAGCTGTCTAAGTTATTAGATAATACGATCAGTTTGAAAGCCGCTCGAGAAATGGTAAGAGCACACTTAAATGGCTTAATTGATCGTTCGGCTGATCAGGCCATAACGGTGCTTGATGAGTCGTTAGATGAGTTACCCACGGTTAAAGCAGAGCGAGAGTTATTTGCTTACGCAGAAAGTTATCGTGCCTTATTGGCGTCGCAACGTGAATCAGTTAACGCGGCAAAGTCTCGTTTAGCATTGGCCAAGAAAGATTTTTACCCTGATTTTAAGGTGGGGGCTTTTTATAGTGTTCGTGATGATATGCTAACTGGGCAGGAAAGAGCTGATTTTCTCAGTCTAAGGTTGAGTATGAATCTGCCGATTTTTACCGATACAAAACAACAAAAAGCGGTTGATCAGCGCAATAAGGAGCTCCTGCAAAGAAAGTTTGCATTGCGGGATAAATCAAACCGAGTGCGTACTGAAATATCCACCGCGTATAGCCTGTTCAAGAAAAGCAGACAACAAGTGGAATTATTTAAAACGGGAATTATTCCTCAGGCCAGACAAACCGTTGCTTCAATGCTAGCGGGATATCAAGTAGACAAAGTGGATTTTTTGAACCTAGTTCGAACCCAAATCACCCTTTATAACTATGAAACTCAATATTGGAAAGCCTTAACAGAAGCCAATCAAGCATTAGCACAATTAATTGCCGTGGTTGGAAAGGAAGAAATTTATGAATAATAAAATATTATGGACAGCGGCACCCTTGTTGCTGGTTTTAGGGGTAGGTGCAGGGTATTGGTTTGCATCGATGCAGCAATCGAGCACACCGAGTATGACAAATGATACAAAAAACGAGATTCTGTTTTATAGAAACCCAATGAACGCCGAGATTACATCGCCCCTGCCAACCAAAGACGACATGGGGATGGACTATATTCCGGTATATGCTGAGAAGGATAAGAACGAGCCGGCAAAAATTTTATTTTATAGAAACCCGATGAATGCAGAGATTACCTCAGCTGTGCCAGCTAAAGATGATATGGGGATGAACTATTTGCCGGTGTATGCAGTTACAGATGAGGCTGATAGCTCGCCTGTAGGCACGGTTAAAATTGACGGTGTGACGACGCAAAATATTGGTGTTAGAACCTCTAAGGCAATTGAATTAGCCATGTCGCATACCGTTAGAGCGGTTGGACGGGTTGCTTACGATCTGTCTCTTATACACATCTGACGCTGCCGACGATATGCAGTGTGTAGATC
>OJHE01000198.1_pt1 | contig 21387 bp, 18 predicted proteins | sample 1595221 | NCBI WGS metagenome assembly OJHE01 (sample SAMN05416831, study PRJEB24817) | seawater metagenome | isolation source: Sea water | place: Canada:Atlantic | collected 2013-07 | reverse complement strand
GAATAGGTGTTCACGTTCGTCCGGAATGGGTGTTCATGATGGGCCGGAATATGCAGCTTAACGAGCTTATGTGTCCGGCTTGTGAGCGAATCCGGGATAATATGCCAGCTGGAATACTGACTCTCTCCGGGGGCTTTCTGGGTAAGCATCGAGATGCAATCCTGAAACTCATCCACAACAAGGTCGAGGAAGAAAAGCTCGAGCACCCGATGAAACGTCTTATGAGTGTGGAAGACGGTCCAGAGGGAGAGCTGGTGGTGAAATTCACCGATCTGCATCTACCCCGGGGCACCGGGGAGGCTATTGAGCGAGCGTACGACGGTAATCTGGACATCCAGTACACCAAGGAATCGAACCTCGTTCGGGTGTACTGGAATCGGGATGATTAGGCAGCAGGCTGTTCAATTACAGCCTGAAACGTGAAACAAGGTTCTGCAGGTCGCTGCCCAGCCTTGCCAGTTCGCTGCTCGAGCTGGCGGTCTGGTTCGATGAGGCGGCGGACTGATCCGTAACATCCCGAATGCTGGTAATGTTCTGGTTGATTTCCTCGGCCACCGAAGTCTGTTGTTCGGAAGCTGTGGCAATCTGACTGTTGTACTGTTTGATCTCCTCTACAGCACGGGCAATGCGCTCAATGGTCGTTCCGGTTGCCGTGGCACGTTCAAGGGTGTTCGAGGCCATGGTGGTGCTGGACTCCATCGCGGACACCGAGTCACCGGCGCTGTTCTGAAGTGACGTTACCAGAGTCTCGATTTCCTGGGCCGATGATTGTGTCCGCTGTGCGAGAGAGCGCACCTCGTCGGCCACCACGGCAAAGCCGCGACCCTGCTCACCAGCCCGCGCTGCCTCGATAGCGGCGTTCAGCGCCAGCAGGTTGGTCTGCTCGGCGACGGATTTGATCACATCCAGAACGGTGCCGATGTTCGCGGTTTCTTTCTGGAGTCCCTGGATGGTCTCCATGCTCTGGCTGACTTCCCGTGCCAGATTGTTGACCTGATCTACGGTCGCGCGGACTTCCCGCTCACCGTCGCTGGCCTGGCTGGCCGCATCGGCGGCCACGGAAAAGGCCTGTTCGGCGCTGCGGGCGATCTCACCAACGGTTGCGGTCATTTCGTTCATGGCGGTAGCAACCTGATCGGTTTCCTGCTTCTGACGATTGATGCCATCGCTGGTCTGGCTGGTAACAGTTGAGAGTTCTTCTGCCGAGGCTGCAATATTGGAGGCCCCCGACTCAATACTTCTTACCAATTCCCGGAGGCTGGTCACCATGGTAGCCAGGGCAGCCATCAGTCGTCCGATCTCGTTGGTACCGCTGGCCTTGATATCCACGGTCAGGTTGCCAGAAGCCACCTCGGAGGCGATGCTCACTGCCTGGTTAACAGGGGAGACGATGGCGCGGGTAATGAGTAGGGCCATCAGGATGCCAAGAATAAGGGCGATACCGGTCGCGCCGAAGATCAACCAGGAAGCCTGCTCACGATCAGCCTCCATTTTCTCAGTCTGAAGTGCCCGAAGGTTATTTGCCGATTCGATGGCACTGCGAGCTGTGCTGACCATATCATCCGACAGCTGTTTTCCGGAGTTGGTGAGATCCACGACCGTTTGAAATTCATTGACATAGGTCTTCAGCGCAGCATTGATCTGGTCTTTTTCCTCGGTCGTGATCGCCGCTGATTTCAGCGGGCCCTGGACTCTTTTCGCATCATCGAGATAAGCCTTGACGCTGGCGTCATCATGTTCGATCAGGAACTTGCGTTCAGAGCGACGCATATCCTCGAAAATGGCTGAAGCGAAGAACAGAGAGCTGTGGGCCTTCAAAGAAGATCCGAAGATGCGGGCACTGGTTTCAAGGCGCTCGAGCGCTGCCTCCCGTTCACCAATGTTGGTTTCAACCTCGCCCATGAGCCGCTGGTATTGTTTTACGTCTGCCTGGATCTGGCCCAAGGTTTCAATATCCTTGGCGACTGCGAGCAGCGGCTTGATCTCATTGGTCAGCTCCAGAACCCGGTCGCCCTGGGCCTGAGTCCGGGCAACAGCCTGCGCCTCACCGGTCAGCAGAAAGTTCTTCTCCTCAACCCGGGCTTCGGTCAGGTTGGTGTTTACCTGCCCGAGCATGGCAACAATGTTCGAACGTTGGCCATAGCTCTCCAGGGCCCGATCACCTACCAATCCCACTACGATGGTCAGCAGCAGGAGAACCGCAAAGCCGCCAGCCAATCTGGTCCGGATGGTCATGTTGGTGAGGAAGCTCGAGACTGTCATGGTTTTCCTTACTTGCTTGAGGGCAGCATCAAAGCGTGGTTTTGCCTCATTTTTAGCGCGAGGCAGCAAACGAAATTGATACACCGAGGAAATTTGGAATCTTTTATTTGCAGCTATTAAGGCCGCTTTTATCAAAAGAATCCAGAGGCATACCGTAACAGATAGTTTCTGGACGAGTTTATTTGATACGGAAATGCAGCAATTCTCCGAAATATAAAATCATTAAGCAGTGAGCCTACAAGGACTCGAAGGTGAACACTGCCTGATTGGTATTCAGGTCTGCTCGGCTTTGAGGGTGCGACAAAAAGTCACACCTATCGATTCGGTGGCTAGACAGGAACGACTGGCTGCAACTGCGAGCGGTGTAATGGAGTTTTCTTTCACAGGTAATTGTCTTGAGATTCCTGTTCGTGGGCGCCTCATGGCTGGGTATACGGCCGATCGCGATGTTGCAGCTTTGCGCTTCTGGCAAAAGCATGAGAACTGTTCGTGCTAGATTGTTCTACTAGTTGTAACTAAAAAGCATTTGCTTATCGGTTTTTGTGCTTTACGATTGTGAATGAACGGTAATCTTGAACTGCTCTATGTTTTGGATTTTCTGAACTGCATTAGGGAAAGCATTATGACTACTATAAAAATGATTTTGCGAGACATCGACTTGCTAGCGCCGTGTTTTGTTCCATGATTGGCCTGCCGTGTGTGGCTGTTGCGGCAACGATGGAGGGAGTGAACGAAGAAAACCTTGCGGTTCCACCGGTTGAAGGTAAAACCTTGGTGTATACCGATACAGAGGGAACTGCCAGCTTTGGGTGGCTCGATCCGGTTAACGATTTTGGCAATGTAGGGTTGGGGATCAAGGTCTATAACGAGCCGTTCACCGCCCAGCAGACATACGATTTTGCCGGTTGCCTGATGGCTCAGCCCGATCGTGCCCCCGGCGACAACTGTACAGCCCCGCCTGATTCCGGAAAGCGTTTCAAGCTTAAAACAACCGAAACCAATGGTCCCATCGACATTGTTGTCGATGTGTCAGCCGATGATTCGGTAAGTCTCTATCGGGTGATTGGCAAGTTTTCCAATCTTACCGACGCCTCCAATTCGGTTGGCGGTGATTTGAATGCGATCCGTTTCGAGCTCGGTTTTGGGGTTGGAAGCGAGTTTATGCGTTCATCTGTTGGTGATGGTCTGGGTTTCGGCTTTGCAGATGGCGCTAAACTGAGTATCGGGCCTGTTGGTAAGTACCCCGGCGGCCTTTTCGGCGGTAGTAAAGTTGAGGGATTGCCTTTCTTCAGCACCGAGGTTGCTCCATTTACTGAATCGCTTGCTACGGCTGATGATGGAGATGTGCTTGAAACCAATGGCACCATTGCCACGCAGTACAGTTCTTTGTTTGGTGATTGGCGGACGCTGAGCGAAACGCCCACGGGATGGTTTATTGATCACGATGGTAATCCGGCCAACGACTCGATCCTTCTGGCTTATAACGCCGGAACGGCTTCCGCGCCGGATTGGCAGACTTATGAAAAAGTCTTTAGTACGACAGTTGAGGTAGATGCCGATGGCGACAATACGGTAGATACTCTCGCTGATCGATGGGATCCCAACAGCATTAACTTCGACCCGAGCGTAGCCGACGATGTAGGGCCAATTGTGGATACCTTGGGTGAGGGGGATGCCCAAGATACTGTACCTGATGCAATTTCATTGAATCAGTCTTCTGCTGCTGGCCTGTATGTTGCCGATTACAACAATACGGGCGAGGGTTTCAAAGTCCTGATCGATGGCGAGGCTGTAGCCATTGATGCCTTCGCCGAGTGGGCTAATCAACCTCCGAAAGTGCTCAATACTTCAGACGGCTCCCTCTACGCTACATGGAGGTCTGATGAGGGTGAGGATGGGTTGTATGAGTTGGCAGACGGTTCGTTCGAAACTGTTGAGGCTGTAAACGCGACGATTCTGGCTGATGAAGCGGCATATGAACGCGTTGCCGGTTATGTTCAAGGCCCGATTGAAGATCTCGCCAACGTCAATATCAACCCCACAATTTCAGTGGGCGCGGCTGCCAATTGGCCAACCTGTACCGGTGATGGTGTGAGTACGACTTGTAGCTTCACGTTCAGGGTTACCGGTCTGAATGGTGCAGTTGATGATCCGATGATTCCAGATACTCCGGTTGAACCCGAGCCTGAAGAGCCCACTGCAGCGTCCAGTAGTGGCGGCGGTACCATCTTTGGTTGCACCGCAGGCAAACCAGGTGCTCCGTTCGATCCGGTTCTGCCGGGCCTGGTGCTGATGGCGATGGGCGGCTTGTGGGCGCGTAAGCGTCTACGCAATGCCTGAATAATCTCGAGGTAAAAGGCGCAAATAAAAATCGGGGCTGACAATCAGCCCCGATTTTTTTGTGGCCCTGAACAGCAATGTCCGACTACTGGCTGTTCGAGCCTTTCATCTTATACTGCTGATTCTTGCCGTTACCGCCACCCCCGGCGCCCTGTCCATTTTGCTGGCCCATACCCTGGCCGTTTTTCTGCCCCATACCCTGGCCGTTTTTCTGCCCCATACCCTGGCCCATGCCCTGGCCTTTACCCATGCCTTGTCCGGAACCCTGTCCCATGCCGTTTCTGAGCTCAACGCCACGCTCTCTGGCTCGTTCCATCATCCGTTCATGGTGCAGCTGGCGGTACTTCGCACGCTCGGCGTCGGTGTTCAGGTTGCGCATGGTTTCCCGGTGCTGTTGCAGCTCTTGCTGGGTCATCAGTTCCCGTCCGAAAACCTGGTCGTCCGATTGGGCGGCAACCGGCATACTGGCCAAAGACGCCAGTAACGTGGCGCCAGCTATCAAGCTCAATGATTTTTTCACTCTCATGGTTAATCCCCTTCGTTCTATGGATATAACTAAAGTATAGGCCAAGTCAGAAGTTTTGGGGTTATGAGTAGTACCTATGTATTTCCCGGGTGCATGTAGTACCAAAAGGGTGTATCTGCGGTTGAGTAGTGCGTTACCACATCAGATCATCAGGGATTTCGTAGCCTGCGTAAGGATCATCCTCGCCTGCATCGTCCTGTTTGCGATCATGAAGTACCACCACGGCGCTCTCATCCCGCTCCATGATTTTTCGGGCAACACCTTCCGCCACAATCTCGTAGTTATCGTTCACGAAAACAATTGCCAGGCGGCCGCGGGATAGCTGATCGACCATAGTGTCGTCTACGAAGAGCTTCTTGATCTTTTTGTCATGAACAAACTGATAGGAGGTTTCGCCGCGGCTTCGGTCCAGCCGGTTGGTTTCTACCAATTGCCGGATCTGGGCCTGGATGGCTTTCTTTTCGGCAGCGCGCTGGCGCTCCAGGTTGAGTTGGCGATCCCGCTCTGCTTTTTCCTCACGGGCCTGACGTGCACGGGTCTCGGCCTCGTTAACTTCCACAGCCCCCTTGGGTTGCTGCTTTCTTTTCTTCCGTTTTTCGCTGCGAATGGCCTTGGCTTTTTTCTCGTCGGCAAGGCCGGCCTTCAGCAATTGATCCTGCAGGGATGCCATCAGTAACTCCGTTCTTTCGTTGCATATTCTGGTATCATTTCGGCCTAGTATACGCCCTCATTATTGCCTTCATAACCAGCTTCCGCTGAATCCGGGATTTTCTTCTATGTCTTCTTTTAACGACTTTGGCCTGTCTACCGCCATGTGCTCGAACCTTAACCAGCTGGGGTTTGCCCAACCCACGGAGATTCAGGCGAAGGCCATTGCCCCGGGGCTGGCGGGAAAAGACATCATTGCCATGGCCAAAACCGGTAGCGGAAAAACGGCGGCGTTTGGCATCAGCCTGGTTGAGCGGCTCAATCCCCGTCTGTTCGCGGTTCAGGCGCTCGTGCTGTGCCCGACCCGTGAGCTGGCAGACCAGGTCGCCAAAGCTATCCGTGAGCTGGCGAGGGCCCGGGACAATATCAAGGTGCTGACTCTGTGTGGTGGTGTTGCCATCGGCCCCCAGATCGGGTCCCTGAGCCATGGCGCTCATATTGTTGTGGGTACCCCGGGCAGGATTCAGGACCACCTGCGCAAGCAGACCCTCTCGCTGGCGCGGCTTAAAACCGTGGTGCTTGATGAGGCGGACCGAATGCTGGATATGGGTTTTCAGGAAGCGATGGAAGACATCCTGTCCCAGACTCCGCCATCACGCCAGACCATGATGTTTTCGGCGACCTGGCCGGCGCCCATCCGTGAATTGAGCAAGCAGTACCAGAAAAGCCCGGTAGACGTTCGGGCCGAGGAAGCCGGTGACAACCCGGACATTGAAGAGCTGTTCTACGAAGTGTCGCCACATTCCAAATCGGATGCCATCGTAGCGCTGCTTTCCGAGCGTCAGCCCGAGTCCTGCATCGTTTTCTGCACCACCAAACAGCAGTGTGACGACATGGCGGCGGAACTTGGTGAGCGGGGTTTCTCTGCGCTGCCTTTGCATGGCGATCTGGAGCAACGGGATCGAGACAGCGTGCTCGTGCGGTTTGGCAATCAGAGCTGCTCCATCCTGGTTGCCACCGACGTGGCTGCCCGTGGCCTCGACATAAAGTCTCTGCCCCTGGTTATCAACGCCGAGCCCGCGCGGGATCCCGAAGTGCATACCCATCGGATCGGGCGCACCGGCCGGGCAGGGGAGCGGGGTCATGCTGTTACCTTCTGCACGCCGGCCCAGGGGCACAAGATTACCCGCATCGAGTCCGAAAGAGGCCGCAGCGTGACATGGGGAGACACAGAGAAACTCCTGGCGACGCCGCTGAAACCGGTCGTGCCCGCCATGAAGACCCTGTGCATTGCCGGTGGTCGCAAAGACAAGGTTCGTCCCGGCGATGTCCTGGGTGCCCTGACGGGCGAAGCAGGCCTGCCTGGCAAAGCTGTCGGCAAGATTGATCTGTTTGATCATCAGTGTTTTGTCGCGGTAGAGAAGTCGCTTGCAGCTAAGGCATTGGCCAGGCTCGAAAGTGGCAAGGTCAAGGGGCGGAAAATACGCGTTCGATATGCCTGAATGAGAATTGCTTCGTCTGTATAAATGCGTGTCTTTTCGGACCGCGACGCTCGGAAACCCCGTATAGATTTTTGCATTCAGGTTGCCCGGGCACCCTGAAAACGGTAAATTACGCAGGATTTTGCCCCCCGAATTGTCGCGGAAGCGTGTTAGACCTTAGTCTAACTGGTCAGTCCGGGCACAGATCGGGAGAAATATAAATCAATACAGGTAGCTGTTCGATATGAATGACCTGATGTCACAAGCCGTCGATCTGATGATTGCCGGAATGGGGTTTGTATTCGTGTTCCTCATTATTCTGGTGTTCGCGACACTCCTCATGTCCAAGCTCATAGGACGGTTTGCGCCGCCAGAGCCGGCAACCCCGGCCAAAACGCCACGTGCCAAGCCGAAGGCGCCCGCGTCGGTTGACCCTGACACCGCCGAGGCCATCAAGAAGGCGATTGCACAATTCCGGTCCCGCCACAAGAAGTGAACCGGTAAAAGACTAGAACCTTTAAACAGAAGGCTGACACGATGACTGACACAAAGAAACCGCTGGGGATTACGGACGTTATCCTGCGTGACGCCCACCAGTCCCTGCTTGCCACCCGTATGCGGCTGGATGACATGCTGCCAATTGCCGAGAAACTCGACAAGGTCGGTTTCTGGTCCCTGGAATCCTGGGGCGGCGCTACCTTTGATTCCTGCATTCGCTACCTGGGCGAAGATCCCTGGGAGCGCATCCGCGAGCTGAAAAAAGCCATGCCCAACACCCAGCAGCAGATGCTGCTGCGCGGTCAGAACCTGCTGGGCTATCGTCATTATGCGGATGATGTGGTGGACCGTTTCTGTGAACGTGCCGCTGAAAATGGCGTTGACGTATTCCGTATTTTCGACGCGATGAATGATCCCCGTAACCTGGATCGTGCCATTAAAGCCGTCCGCAAGACCGGCAAGCATGCCCAGGGCACCATTGCCTACACCACCAGCCCGGTGCACACCATCGAGATGTGGGTAGAGCTGGCGAAAGAAGTTGCCGACATGGGTGCGGATTCCATTGCGATCAAGGACATGGCCGGTATCCTCAAGCCTTACGTGGCCTATGATTTGGTCAGCCGTCTGAAGAAAGAGCTGGATATTCCGATCCACATGCAGTGTCACGCCACCACCGGCATGTCGACCGCTACCGCCATCAAGGCTGCGGAGGCAGGTATCGATAACGTGGATACGGCCATTTCCTCCATGAGCATGACCTACGGCCACTCGCCCACAGAAGCCGTGGTTGCGATCCTGGAGGGTACAGACCGTGACACCGGCCTGGACCTCAACCTGCTTGAGGAAATCGCCAGCTACTTCCGCCAGGTACGCAAGAAGTACGCGAAATTCGAAGGCAGCCTGCGTGGCACTGATTCCCGCATCCTGATTGCCCAGGTACCGGGTGGCATGCTCACCAACATGGAAAACCAGCTGCGTGAGCAGAACGCCAGCGACAAGTTCGACCAGGTTCTGGACGAGATTCCCAAGGTTCGCGAAGACCTGGGCTTCATCCCGCTGGTAACCCCGACTTCCCAGATCGTCGGTACCCAGGCGGTACTGAACGTTCTGACCGGCGAGCGCTACAAGTCCATCTCCAAAGAAACCTCTGCAATCCTGAAAGGCGAGTACGGTGCTGCACCGGCACCGATGAACAAGGAACTGCAGGAACGTGTTCTGGATGGCAAAGAGCCTGTGACCTGTCGTCCGGCAGATCTGCTTGAGCCCGAAATGGACAAGCTGACTGACGAACTCAAGAAGCTGGCCGACGAGAAGGGCATCAAGCTGGCTGACAACGTTGAAGACGACGTTCTCACCTACGCGCTGTTCCCGCAGATCGGCCTGAAGTTCCTGGAGAATCGTGACAATCCGGACGCGTTCGAGCCGGTTCCGACCGCTGAAACCGCTGCTCCGGCTGCCAAGTCTGAAGGCCCCGAGACCTACACCGTTGAAGTGAATGGCAAGAAGTTTGTGGTTGCCGTTTCTGAAGGTGGCGAGATCAGCCAGATCCAGGGCGAGGGCGGTGCCGCTTCTGCACCGGCTGCTTCCTCGGCTCCGGCACCCGCAGCGGGTGAAGGCGAGCCTGTGGTTGCACCGCTGGGTGGCAACATCTTCAAGGTCCTGGTTTCTCCGGGTGACACCGTGGAAGAGGGCGATGTGATGATTATCCTCGAGGCCATGAAAATGGAAACCGAGGTTCGCGCGCCGAAAGCCGGCACAATCGGTGAAGTCTTCATCAAGGTCGGTGATGCCGTCTCCCCTGATGACGAAATGCTGACAATCGCATAAAGGGCCAGCATTCCATGGAAAAATTAATGACACTCTGGACAGGCAGTGGCCTGTTCAACATCGAGATCGGCCAGGTGATCATGATCGCCATCGGCCTCGGTCTTCTCTATCTTGCGATCAACAAGAAATTTGAGCCGTTGCTTCTGGTACCCATCGGGTTCGGTGGCATTCTGGCGAATATTCCGGAGGCAGGCCTGGCCCTGACTGCGGCGGAAAATGCGATCCACTTTGCCCTGAAGGGTGAGTCAACCCAGATTCTGGCTGCTCTGGCTGCACCCCTGGATGTGGCTTATCAGGCAGGGCAGGCGGTGACGCCTGAGCTTAAGGAAGCCTTCAAGCAGGCTGTTAAAGAGGCAAGCTACTCTGAAATGGCGGCGGCTAACTCCCTGGCTCAGGATTTCGGTTACGGCAATGGCATGCTGTACAACTTCTACTCCGTTATCATCGGCAGCACCATTGGTCCGCTGCTGATCTTCATGGGTGTAGGTGCAATGACGGATTTCGGTCCGCTGCTGGCCAACCCCAAGACCCTGCTGCTGGGTGCCGCTGCACAGTTCGGTATTTTCGGTACGGTCATCGGTGCGGCGTTGCTGGACTGGACCGGAATTCTGGATTTCACCATTCTGGAAGCAGCCGCCATTGGTATCATTGGCGGTGCCGATGGTCCTACCTCTATCTACGTGTCCAGTGTTCTGGCTCCGCATCTGCTGGGTGCAATCGCGGTATCCGCCTATGCGTACATGGCGCTGGTGCCGATGATTCAGCCGCCAATCATGAAGGCGCTGACCAGCCAGAAAGAGCGCTCTATCAAGATGTCCCAGCTCCGTCCCGTGAGCAAGCAGGAAAAGATCATTTTCCCGCTGGTGGTACTGATTGCCGTGGTTCTGTTCCTGCCGGATGCAGCGCCGCTCCTGGGTATGTTCACCTTCGGTAACCTGATGCGGGAATGTGGCGTGGTTGAGCGTTTGAGCGACACCGCTCAGAATGCCCTGATCAACATCGTGACCATCTTCCTGGGTTTGTCTGTTGGCTCCAAGCTGATGGCAGACAAGTTCCTGGATGGCCAGACCCTGGGCATCCTGGGCTTGGGCATTGTGGCCTTTGGTGTTGGTACGGCAACCGGCGTTCTTATGGCGAAGCTGATGAACAAGTTCACCAGTGAACCCATTAACCCGCTTATTGGTTCTGCCGGTGTATCTGCGGTGCCGATGGCAGCGCGGGTTTCCAACAAGGTGGGCCTGGAAGCCAACCCGCAGAACTTCCTGCTGATGCACGCCATGGGTCCGAACGTGGCCGGCGTTATCGGCTCTGCGGTTGCTGCGGGTGTAATGATCAAGCTTCTTGGCTGATTTGTTCACCGCAGTACAAAAAGCCCCGCCTCTGTGCGGGGTTTTTTTGTGTCTAATGAAAATTCCTGGAATTCACGGGTAACGACTGAATCAGGTGGCTGAGGTCCGAAAGCCGACCTGCCATCACATGCACAATGTCTCCCTGTCGCTCCAGCACTCCCTTCACATGCAGCAACCGGGCAGTCAGTAACGGCTTGCGCTGTCGCCGTGCCGTTTCCAGCCACACCACCACGTTCACGTTGCCGGTTTCGTCTTCCAGAGTGACGAAGGTGACGCCGGAGGCGGAGCCAGGGCGCTGGCGGCCGGTGACGAGGCCGGCGACCTGAACCGGAATGCCGGCTTTGGTACTTTTCAGTTGCTCGGCACTGAGGCAGAACTTCAGATGGCCCTGTTCCCGCAGTAATGCCAGTGGGTGACGCTGCAGGGTGAGGCCCTGGCTGGCGTAGTCGGCCAGCACGTTCTGGCCTTCCGAGGGTTCCGGCAATTGCTGGCAGTAGTCCGGCTGGTAGTCGACCGCTGTTTCCTGAGCGAATAGCTCAGCAGGTTGTTCATGGTCGAGCAGTTGCCAGTACGCCTGGTGGCGGTTGGCGGCGAATGCCGGCATGGCGTTGGCCCCGGCGAGTAGTTCCATATCCCGCTGGTTGAGTGCGGCCAGGCGGCGAAGCTCGCTGGCAGAGCGGTAGCCCTCGGCTGGCCGGTTCTGGTGGATACGCTCGGCGCCGCTAACGGACAGACCCTGGATAATCCTCAGGCCCAGTCGCAGATGGCGGTCTTCGTCTTGCAGGTTGTGGTCCCACTGGCTGGCATTTACATCCGGCGGCAGCACGGTGACATTGTGCCGGCGGGCGTCCTGCACCAGTTGTGAAGGCGAATAGAACCCCATGGGTTGGCTGTTCAGCAGGGCACAGTAAAACGCCGCCGGATAGTGCCGCTTGATCCAGGCGGAGACGTAGACAAGCAGGGCAAAGCTGGCGGCGTGGGATTCGGGGAAGCCATAGCCGCCAAAGCCGCAGATTTGCTGGTACAGCCGTTCGGCGAAGTCGGCATCGTGACCACGTTCGAGCATACCGGTGACTAGCTTTTCCCGGAACGGGGTCAGGTCGCCGTGGGATTTCCAGGCCGCCATGGCCCGGCGCAACTGGTCGGCTTCGCCGGCGGAGAAGCCGGCCGCCACCATGGCCAGTTTGATCACCTGTTCCTGGAAGATGGGCACGCCGAGGGTGCGCTCCAGCACCTTGCGCACGGCATCGTTCGGGTAATCCACCGGCTCCAGGCCGTGCTTGCGGCGCAGGTACGGGTGCACCATGTCACCCTGGATGGGGCCCGGCCGCACGATGGCCACTTCGATCACCAGGTCGTAATAGGTTTCCGGTTTAAGGCGGGGCAGCATGTTGATCTGGGCCCGGGACTCCACCTGGAAAACCCCGATGCTGTCGCCTGTCTGAAGCATGGCGTAGGTGTCACGGTCTTCCTGGGGAATGTCCTGTATCCGGAAAGGCTGGCCTTTTTCATCGCTGATCAGTTCCAGCGCTTTTCGAATGGCGGAGAGCATGCCAAGGGCCAGCACATCCACCTTCATCAGTCCCAGGCTCTCAAGGTCGTCCTTGTCCCACTGGATTACGGTGCGGTCGGCCATGGCAGCGTTCTCCACTGGCACCAGTTCGGCCAGTGGCCCGGCGCTGATCACGAAACCGCCCACGTGCTGGGACAGATGTCGGGGGAAGCTCAGCAGGGTATTCACTAGGGTGAAGAACTGGTCCGCCACCTGTGGGTTGCGGGTGATTTTCTTGTCGAGAATCTGCTGGCGCCAGTTGGTGGCCTTGTCCCGCCAGTCGATGCCTTCCAGCAGCTGTTCCACCAGGGCCGGATCAAACCCCAGGGCCTTGCCGACATCCCGAATGGCGCTTTTGGGCCGGTAACGGATCACCGTGGCAGCCAGGGCGGCGCGCTCACGGGTATAACGCCGGTAGATATACTGGATAACCTCTTCACGACGTTCGTGCTCGAAATCCACATCGATATCGGGCGGTTCGTTTCGGTCTTTGGAAATAAACCGCTCGAACAGCAGTTCCACCCGGGCCGGGTTCACCTCGGTGATGCCCAGGCAATAACAAACCGCAGAGTTTGCTGCCGACCCCCGCCCCTGGCAGAGAATCCCCCGGCTGCGGGCAAAGTCGACAATATCGTGGATGGTGAGGAAGTAATGCTCGTAGTTCATCTCCGAGATCAGGCCCAGCTCCTTGCGGATCAGGCTCTGAACCTGCAGTGGTGTGCCATCCGGGTAACGCCGGCGCTCGCCTTCGCGGGTCAGCCGTTTCAGGTAGCCGGCCGGAGTCTCGTCCTCCGGCACCAGGTCTGGCGGGTATTCATAGCGCAGGCTGCCGGGCTCGAAGGTGCACTGGTTGGCAATGGTCAGGGTTTCATGCAGCCAGGCTTCCGGAAACAGCCGTTGCAGAACGGGCAGGGGGCGCAGGTATCGCTCGCCATTCTGGAACAGGCAGTGGCCGGCATTCTCCAGATTGGTGTGATTGCGCAGGGCTGTCAGTACATCCTGCAGCGGCTGGCGCTCCCGGCTGTGCATGTGCACCTCGCCCACGGCAGCCACGGGAATGCGCAGCTGATCGGCCAGCCAGTGTATCCGTGCCAGCCGCTGCTCCTCGCCGGATTCCAGGGTGCGGGCCGCGGCAATCCAGATCCGGGGGTCAAACAGTCGGGCCAGCCACTCGCCGCAGGCCAGCGCCTGATCGGAATCCGCTTCGGTAGGCGATGGGGGCAGCCACAGACAAAGGCAGTCATCCAGGGTGTGGGTTTCAATGTCCCGGTAATACAGCTGGTAATGGCCTTTCTCAGCCCGCCGGCGGCCGGTAGTGATCAACTGGCAAAGCTGGCCATAGCCTTTGCGCGTGCGGGCCAGAAGGATAAAGCGAGGAGAAGCGGCGCCGGTGGGGGCATCCGACAACTCAAACCAGCTGCCGGTAATGAGTTTTACAGGACTTTCTGCCAGCGCCGCCCAGGCCCGGGGAATGCCGGCAACGGAGCAGGCATCGGTGATGGCCAGGGCGGTGTAGCTCAGCTCATGCGCTCGCTCAGCCAGTTCGTGGGGATGAGAGGCCCCGGTGAGGAAGGTGAAATTGCTGAAGCAAAACAGCTCTGCATACTGCTGCCCGGACATCAGCCAAACCACCCATGCACAAACCAGCCTTCCCGGGCATCCCGGAAGACCCAGGCCAACTGGCCGCTGCTCAACTGGGCAATGTAATAATCCCGGTGCACGCGCTGGCCATCCCACCAGCCACCGCTGATGCGCTCAGGCCCGGAAAACCAGGTAACGGGCGCCTCGGTCAGCGGTTGCGGGCCTTTCAATAACCAGAGCGGCCGCCTGGGCAGTTCTGCTGCCGGTACTGGCGGCGTTCCGGTTTTACGCAGAACTTCCGAGGCCGACCAGGCCCGTTCGGGACGATGATCCGCCTGGGGCGAGAGCTGCCTGAGAGCCTGATCGCCCAGGCGCGCCTGCAGCCGGCTGATCAGGGTATGCCAGGCTTCATTCAGATCCTGGGTTTCACCCAGCAGATCCTGCCCGGAGGGTGCTTCCCGTGACAGGAAACGCTTCACCAGCAAAACCATGGAGATAACCGGGGCGCTCAGGGAATGTTGCTCCAACCGCAGACGAACCAGGTTCAAGAAATGATCGGCCCGGTGCTCCGGCCCGGATGTGCGAATCTGCAGCCGGGTTGGTTCCGCATGCCGGTGCTTCAGAACCAGCCGCAGGCTGTCGGTATCCTGCTGGCGCCAGCACAGATCCTCTTCCAGTTCGACAAGCATGCGCTGGAGCGGAAACAGCAGCCCCTGGGTGTGTTCTATTTCCTGCACAAAATCCGCCTGTTGCCGGAACGAGTGGGGCGGCTGCCAGGGCGTGCGGGGATCTGGCCGGGTGCCCTGGATTTTCTGGATGTAAGCCAGTAACTCCGGAGACAGACGCCGTGCCAGTTCGCCGGGCGGTAAATCAAACACCTCCCCCAACGTGTTCAGCCCCAGGCGCTGCAAACGGGTACAGGCTTTCTCGTTGAATTCAGCTGCCAACAGGGGCATCTGGCTCAGGCTTCGAAGAATGTGGCCTTTGTCTGCCGTGCATTCCCCCTTGCCGGCGCGGGCAATCAGCCGGGCCGACAGAGGGGTATAGCCAATACCGATCCAGGCATTCAGCTGGCGCTCATTCAGCCCCTGTTCCACGGTTTGCCAAACGGCGGGCAGCCCGCCATACAGTTTTTGAAGGCTGCCAATTTCGGCCAGCAGACCATCGGGCGGCACCAACACAATATGGGCCGCATAGCGGTACAGCCAGCGGGCCTGATCTTCCAGAATCCTGGCTTCCTGGGTTTCATCAGCCCGCACCATGCCCAGATCCGGAGCCAGGCTGATGGCGGTTTTCAGGCGCATGCCGCTACGAATACCCTGGCTCCTGGCGTCCGGGCAGGCCTGGATCACCTTCTGGCCAGAGCCTTCAACCACCACCAGGGCGCCCTCATCTTCACGGGTGCGCCGAATATGGTCCAGCACCAGGTGCGGGAAATGCAGATACAGCCAGAGCATGGAGCGTTATTACCCGGTTGAACCCGACCAGGGGCCCCGGACAACCCGGGTGGTTTCACGGAAGGAGAGATCGGCCCGCTGGGCCATGGCCAGTGAACAGCGCTGCCCGGGCCAGCTACCCCGGCGCTTGAGCACATTCACCTTGAGATCCTGCTGCTCCCCCGGTTCCAGCTCCAGCCGCAGGGCAGCCGGAGAATTCTGCCCGGCGTAACGTCGTTCCCGGAACAGCACACACACATTGCTCCCGGCTTCGGCGGCCAGTTGCAGGCGACGGACTTCCCGTGAGGCCAGCTTGCCCGGCCAGGCCATTACCAGGCCTGTTACTGGTGAGCGCAGGCAGTTCTCCAGTGTCCACAAAAAGTCGCCCTCATCATCGGTATGGATCAGCACCACCTGGTCCAGGTTGACGCCTTCCCGGGCCAGGGCAGGGGCATAGGGCGTATGCGGCGGGTTCAGCCAGAACACGCTTTTGCCCTCTTCGCACACCCGTTGCATCAGCGGCAGAAGCAAATGCAGCTCACCAATACCCGGTGCATCCAGCAGGCATTCGCTCAAGGCACCCCGGGGCCAGCCCAGGCCTCCGAGCTGGTTATCCAGCACCTGGTAACCGGTTGATTGCGCAGGCTGTGTGGTCTGGGTGTGGCGGTGCCCCTGCCAGACACGGGCATCCTGCATCAGCGTGTTCAGAAGCTCGCTCATGATGAAAACTCTCAAAATACTGTTTAAATATACAGTATTCGGAAAGCCGCCGGATTTCAAGAGAAGGGTTGATAAAGCGAAGGGCACGACCCACGCTTGTAATACAGCCATCAACCATGGAGGTTGAAATGAGTGACCTGAAAGCACACAGCTGTGAAGCTTGCAGCCCGAACGCAAGCAAGGCGACCGAGGAAGAAAAGCAGCAGCTGCATAAAGAGGTTCCAGACTGGGAAATTCTGGAAATTGACGGGGAAGAACAGCTTCATAAGGTCTACAAACTTAAAAACTTTGTGAAGGCCCTGGAGTTCACCAACAAGATTGGCGAACTTGCCGAAGAAGAAGACCATCACCCGGTGGTTGTTCTGGAATATGGCAAAGTTGCAGTGAGCTGGTGGAGCCACGAAATCGGCGGCCTGCACAAGAACGACTTCATCCTGGCAGCGAGAACCGACGCTGCTTTCAACGACATGCAATAACCTCATACGCGGCGGAATCGCCTTCCGCCGCGGTCCTTCCTGAGTCTAGAAGCCTTCATCAACCGGACTGCGCACACCAAAACCGCCCTTGCGAACAACGTGGGTGTAGATTTCTGTAGTGCGTACATCCGAGTGGCCAAGCAGCTTCTGGATAGTGCGGAGATCATAGCCGGCCTCAAGCAAACGGGTAGCAAAACTATGACGAAAGGTATGACTACCCGCGAGTTTGCGGATACCTGCCGCCTGAATAGCCCGGCGAAAGTGCTTCTGAACAGTTCGGTCGAGCAAGTGATGCCGCCGGCGAGTGCCAGAGCGAGGATCTCGCGAAAGCTCCTGCGCTGGGAAGATGTATTGCCAGGCGGGCTCCTGACTGGCGCCTGGATATTTGCGGTCCAGGCCTGCCGGAAGATAAACCGAGCCGAATCCCTTCAAGAGATCCGCCTGATGCAAATACAGCGCGGAATCGATCTGTTGCTTTAACGGTTCGATGAGGCGATCCGGTAGCAGTGTAATCCGATCTTTAGAGCCTTTGCCGCCTCGAACAATCAACTGTTGCATATCAAAATCAACATCTTTGACTCTTAGGCGCAGGGCTTCGTTGATACGCAGACCAGACCCATAGAGGAGCATGGCAACAAGCTTGTAATCTCCGCCCAGGTTGCGAATCACAGAGCTGGCTTCTTCCTTACTGAATACCGTTGGAAGCTTCACCGGCTTTCTGGACTGTTCGAACTTCAGGTCGTCCAAAGGTTGGCCAAGGAATTCACGGTATAAAAATACCAAGGCGTTCAAAGCGACTCTCTGGGTTGAAGCGCTTGCGTTTGCCTGCAAAACCAGATGAGACAGAAACGATTCGACTTCTCCAGAGCCCATGGCTTCAGGGTGCTGGAGGCCATGGAAACGGATGAAACGTTTAATCCAGAACAGATAGGTTTTCTCTGTTTTATACGCCATGCCCCGCAGGCGTATGAAGCTCCGAACCTTGTCCAAAAAACGGGTTGGTTGTGCAGGTATCGGGGTGGGGATATCCATATCCATTCATCCTTTAGTGCTGTTTTTATATACAGTACTTCGGTTTGGGTTGAAGTCAAGAGAGTGATGTTGGCGGAGTTATACGAACGCGTTCGCAAAACTCCAAAAATCACATGAGAAATGACGGTAACTATCTGATAGGGTTGAGAAGTTAGAAAAATAATGGCGGAGTTATACGCCTATGGCGGGAGCAGGAGTGGCTCAAGAGGGGGCGTATAACTCCGGCGGTAGCCGTGGTAAGTGGCGCTCAAGAGCTTGTTTTTATTCAACAAACTCGTATTTTCTTGAGTATTTTCGAATGGAGTTTTACGAACGGGTGATATACGAACGCGTTCGTATAATTAGCTGTTAAATTTTTTGCCGCACCCTCGTAGACTATGTTGTAATACATTGTAGTAGCCAAACTCGAGGGTATAGTCATGAGCGTCACCACGGTTCGCCTTCAAGCAGAAGTTGAACAGCACCTGGAAGCAATTGCTGGCAGGTTGCACCGGAGCAAAGGTTGGGTAATTAACCAAGCATTATCGGAGTACATAGAAAAGCAGCAGCTGGAGCAAGAGCGCTGGAAACAGACCTTAGAAGCAATGGAGTCCGCTGCACAAGGCAAGGTTGTTGATGCCCGCGAGGTTCACAGCTGGCTTAATAGTTGGGGAACCAACAACGAGCAGGATGCACCGAGGTCAGGTAAGTGAAACTGGTTTACACGGACGAAGCCATTGAAGATTTACAGCGCCTCAGGGAGTTCATTGCAGTCCACAATCCATCGGCGGCAGCCCGGATCGCCACCGAACTGGTTGGCAAAATCGAATTGCTTCCTGATTTTCCCAAGATGGGCACACCAGTTGAAATGGCACCGGTGCCTGACTCTGTTCGAGATATGGTTTTCGGGAAATATGTCGTTCGATATTCGCTCCATCCCAGTGCCATCATCATTCTCCGGGTATGGCATGGCCTTGAAGGTGAGCGGTAGTAATTTAACCAGGCGCGTCACTCGGATGCCTTTGTCTCCGCTGCGCTGCGACAAAGCCACCGGTGCGCTTCAGCGTTAAAGGCCTGGCTCCGGTGCTCTTTGGCTTGGTGTTTGGCTGCTATTTCAGTGGTTGCCGGCAGGCAGAACACAGCCCTCAGTCTGGCAATTGTTTTGGCCGGTAATTCGGTGCTCAAGTCGCGGGGCAATCCGGCGCATTCATTGGTCAGCTTCCGTCCATTCGGTGTTCTGGTTCCTGGCGCCATGGGTCAGCCTGGTGCAAGGTGTCGGGAGTGGGCATTCGACTTTGGATGCCCAAATAAGTAATCGGGTGAACGGCCCTTAACCAGGCGCATCAATACGCGGCCTGCGGCCGCCGGACGCCCTTGTCAGGCCGCCGTTGTGCGCGGCGTTAAAGATAAGTAGTGAATCATGGCACGGAAGCAATTCCTAGATGGAACAATAAGGCTTGGTGATATTTCGAGAATCACTGGTTTGCGCATAACACAAGTCGCAACTGGAACAGGCAGAGGTTTTCGAGTGATTGCATTACCAGGTGAAGAAATTGTTTATTGGTCGTTCTGGCGTGGAAAAGTAAACCGGTTCGCTATTAAACAAGCGGAAGAGCTGAAGGTCCCTGTCGATTTTGACCCAGACCTCTATGGGCAGTCCCTGAAGTTTAAATATCGCTATGAGCCTAACGAGTACATTTTTGGCGGGCTTTTTTGTGTGGCGACTGCTGGCTTATTTCAGGTAGATGCGGACAGCTCAAACGCAATGGTCGCGTTGTTCATAGGCTTAGGCCTCTTTCAGTTTGTGCAAGCATACAGGGCAAAAGTAGCCCTCAAAAACCTTTAACAAGTCGCAGCAGTACGCGGCTGATGGCCGCCGGACGTCCTTTCCGTGGCTCCTTCGTCGCCACTCCAAGTTCGCCGCTGTGCTCAGCGTTATGCAGAACGTTCGTCTTGACGTACGTACCGATAGGCGTACACTTTGTTAAAAGTTAAACACGCAAGAGGTGCGTCATGACTGGAATTACAGCAACTGAGGCGCGCAGCAACCTTTATCGGTTGATCGACGAAACCGCAGAGTCCCACCAACCGATCGTCATCATGGGTAAGCGGAATAAAGCCGTCCTGGTTTCCGAGGAAGACTGGTCTGCAATTCAGGAAACACTTTACCTGCTCTCCGTACCTGATATGCGGGAGTCTATTCGTGAGGGGATGGATACCCCCGTGGATGAATGCGATGAGGAGCTGGACTGGTGACATGGAAGTTGGTTTACACCAAGCAAGCCCAGAAAGATGCAAGGAAACTGGCCTCCAGCGGCCTCAAACCAAAAGCTCAGGAACTATTAGCGCTGATAGCGGAAGACCCAATCCGCAAGCCGCCACCGTTTGAGGAACTTATTGGCGACCTTGCGGGAGCCTACTCACGCCGTATCAATATTCAGCATCGTCTGGTCTATCAAGTGCTCGAAGACGAGCGTGTGGTTAAGGTTTTAAGGCTCTGGAGCCACTACGAATAATGCATAACCAGCCGCTGTTGCCCGACAATTTTTCCACCGCTTCGCGGCTCCAAAATTGCCGCAAAGCTTCGCGTTAAATGTAAATATTGATGAGTATGTTCAAATTCGAGCCAAGATGGAAAGAAGAGTTGGTCGTTACTGGGTTTGGCGGTTCATTTGTTCTTGAGCTTCCGATGGGAGAGTTCTCTGCTTATCTTCCCACACAAACAGTGTGGGAGCGGAAAGCTCCAACTTGGGCAAAGGGTCTGTGGCCTCAGCTAAAGCAGGAGCTAGAAGCTTGGTGTGTCGCAAATAAAGCTCAATTCATCGTTGATGAAACTGCCGGTGTGTACTGAAGCACACCATGATGGCCACACCTAAAAAAATGTTGGTCGCGGCGTCGGTTTTAAAATTTCGGCTTCGCCTTCATTTCAATACCGCAGGTCCTATTCCGTTGGTTCTTTGCATCCTGAACTCTAAGTAATCGTGACAGCGGCCAAGATGCATGAACACTCTGGCGAGGGCCACATTTTTTCAGCCTCTTTAGAGCATTAGTCGAGCGACAAGCACTAAGGAGGTGACCTCATAGATAGAACGGAATGGTAGTTGTGTGTCTAATCTTCAACAAGGCGGTCAAGCCGATGCTGACAGCGGAATTTGATAATGTCTTTGAAGTCGTCAATTAGGAAAAAAGGCGTCATACAAATAGTTGCGGGTGTCATCGGATACGGTCTGGTTTTTCATTTCGTCCTTCATGAGGGGCTAAACCCTGCCTCGACCACTTGGAGGGCGGTTGGCCAGATGACTGTGGTTGCTTTGCCTGGGGTTTTAGCTTTGGTAGGAGTTTTACATCTGGTGACTGGCAAGCAGTTCTCTGAATTTGAGACTTATTGGATGAGCCTGAGAGGCTGGCATAGAGGCGTTTTAGGGTTCGGTGTGGTTCTAATTTCGCTCTCAGCAGTTGTCAGCCTCCTCATCGCCGCTGCATACATTGGTGTTATTTAACAAGGCGCTGTAGTACGCGGCCGTTGGCCGCCGGACGCCCTCTCCATTGCGGCTTCGCCTCCATTTCGAGGGCGCCGCTAAGCTTCGCGTTAAATTTAAGGGAGCCTATGCAAGACACTGGATCTGGATTCGTCAGCACGCTGGAGTCGCTTGCCCAATCTTTCGTAGTTGCTTCGGTGC
>OJHE01000196.1_pt1 | contig 21645 bp, 31 predicted proteins | sample 1595221 | NCBI WGS metagenome assembly OJHE01 (sample SAMN05416831, study PRJEB24817) | seawater metagenome | isolation source: Sea water | place: Canada:Atlantic | collected 2013-07 | reverse complement strand
TTTTATTATAAGAATTTTCTACTTAAAACTCCGGTTATTTATTGGGGGGATTACATATCCACTTCCCAATTATCAAAACAACTCGGTGTAAATTCTAAAGAGTTATTTGACGCGATGAACACCCAAGGATACATAGACCGCCATAATGACAGTTGGGTTTTAACTGACAAAGGTCGGGGACTTGGTGGAGAAATTAAAGAAAGCAAAAAGTTTGGGGACTATATTACTTGGCCAGATGACCTACCCTCACCTATTGCTACCGAAAGCCCTACCAGCAATACCAATCCAACAAAAAGCGTTAATCGTCTTAGTGCCACCGCTTTAGGGACACATTTTAAAATCCCAGCCCGTCGTGCGAATATGATTCTTTCAGAGCTTGGGTGGATTAAGAAACACCTTAAGGGCTGGCAAATCACAGAACTCGGAATTCGAATTGGCGGGGACCAGAGAGAAAACGTAAAAACAGGCATACCTTATGTTATGTGGCCAGAAGGTATCTTAGACAACGAGAATCTCAAAAAAACGATTGGTGAAGTCACTGGTGTGGGGATCGTTGTTGTTCCAGATGAAGAACCTTCAACCAGTAATACATCAAGCTTTCGGTCTAGTGTTCCTAAACAACGTACGGCTGATGGTCACTACGTTCGTTCACGAGCTGAAATGCTCATCGACAACTGGTTATATATGGCCGAGATCGTTCATGCCTATGAGCGTCGCCTACCGGTCGAAGAAGAAGTTTATTGTGACTTTTACCTGCCAGTAGGTAAGGTATATATTGAGTTTTGGGGGATGGAATCGAACCCTAAATACATGGACCGAAAAAAAGCAAAGAAGGACATTTATCAAAAGTATGGCCTTAACTTAGTAGAATTAAATGATGATGACATCATTAATCTCGATGATGTTCTGCCAAAATTATTGCTTAAACACGGTATTACTACCTACTAATTCTTGTTACACGACTGACAAGGAATGTCATTGACCAAACCCCCTGTCCCTTTATCTTTGAAGCCTCATTGGTTGGCTCGCCTATTGGGGGCAAGTGATGCTCATTTTATCGTTGGAAAAGATGGAATTAACCTTGAGCATACAGACCAGGGAAGCTATCAAATACTACCCTCCTCACTCGCGAACCCAACAGTCTTAAGCACAGGCTTGCTTTCATCCACTCTAACCCTTTCGACGGAAAAAGGTGTTATCAAGCTCAAAGGCCTTCCAAAAGACAAATCAAAAAAGGTTTGTCGTGTATTACGCCAACGATGGTATCAGTCACTTGCTAAGGATGTTGTGCAATCTCGTCAGTCATTGGAACTATCTATATCATTAGGTTATCTGCGATCCTCTCGATGGAAGGCTCTACAGCAGCAGGCACTGCTAACAGCTAACACATTCACCACGCCCCCTGAAAAAGGCCTGATTCCTGATGGTACTCGAGAAGCTTTTTCTTTTGTACATGGCATGGCTCATCTCGATGAATTAGGTTTAGGTCAAATTCGAGCGGCTTATATTGAGCGCCTTAAAAACGAGTACAAAGGTTTCTTTGATGTTATTGAGTCTAACCCTCTAACTGAAGCACAGCGAGAAGCTTGCATCATTGACGAGGATAACAACTTGGTTCTTGCTGGTGCTGGAACAGGAAAAACAAGTACTCTGATTGGTCGTGTTGGCTTTCTGGTCAAGAGTAAACAGGCTAATCCTAAGCAAATCCTCTTATTGGCGTATGCCAAAAAAGCGGCTGATGAAATGAAAGAACGTCTAGATTCACGGTTAGGCATAGACGGTATTTTTACCAGTACCTTTCATGCCCTTGGCCAACACATCATCACAACAGTTGAAGGAAGCAAACCGTCGATTAGCCCCCTCGCCCAGGATGAATCATTATTGGAACGCCATATTGATGGTTGGTATAACGAGTTAATGGACGACGAAGATTACAGACATCAAATATTACTGTATTTTGAACGCTTCTTGTATCCAGCATGCAACCCATTCGACTTTGAATCTGAAGGTGAGTATTTCGATTTTCTTATTGCTAATGAAATTAGAACGCTCAAGGGTGAGGCTGTTAAAAGTTATGAAGAGTGTCTTATAGCCAATCACCTATTTCGATTAGGTGTCGATTACATTTATGAAGCACCTTATGAAATATCAACCCGAAGTTTAGATTTCCGCCAATACCAACCAGATTTTTATCTCCCAGAATATGGCATTTACATTGAACACTATGGAACTGATCGTAAAGGTAAAACAGCTCCCTGGGTCAACCAGGAGGAATATCATGCTGGAATAGCTTGGAAACGTGAACTGCATGAAGAGAATGAAACGACCTTAATCGAGACTTATCACTACGAAAAAACTGAAGAAACGCTACTAACTGGACTGGAAGAGAAATTAACCGAACAAGGTGTCATCTACGCCCCCTTGCCAGATGAAGCAATCCTAGATACTTTGCGAGAATTTGGCTCAATCAGTGGCTTCTCTAGGCTATTAAAAAACCTTTTAGTGTTAGTCAAAGCGAACTGGCTATCACCTGATCAATTAGACAAGAAAATACAAACAGCTGAGAACGCTGATCAAATGCGAGCAGTGTTAGCTGCACTATCACCCATCTATGAAAAGTATGAGGGGTTGCTTAAGGATAAAGGTGAGATTGATTTTAATGACATGATCGGCAAAGCGCTTGATTATGTGCAGACGATGCAGTTCAAGCCACCTTGGACGTATATTTTAGTTGATGAGTTTCAGGATATATCTGACCCACGAGCAAGGTTGGTGATGGCTTTACGAGACGCATTACCAAGTAGCTCGTTATTTTGTGTAGGCGACGACTGGCAAGCTATTTATAGGTTTACAGGTAGTGACCTGTCCTATACAACGAATTTTGCAAATATTTTTGGAAAAACAGAGACATCGATCCTAAATAAGACCTTTCGTTTTAATAACAGCATTAGTGATATAGCAACACGCTTTGTTACCCAAAACCCTATGCAAGTAAAAAAGGATATTACAACGCACACGACCGTTAATACCCCTGCTGTCTCTCTCCTACGCCAAGGGACAACAGTCAAGTCCGTACAAAATCCAATTGAACGTATCATTCAAAAAATAGCTGCTGACTCTAATCAGAATTGCAGTATTTATATTCTTGCACGTTTTAATTACCTGCTTCCAAGTCGTTCTTCCCTAAGCAGCCTAACGAGGCAGTATCCAAACATTACAGTTCAAGCGATGAGCATCCATGCTTCAAAAGGCAAAGAAGCCGACTATGTGGTGGTTATGGAGTTGATAAAGGGCCCTAGTGGTTTCCCATCAGAAAAGGTCACGCACCCTTTACTTGAGGCTTTATTACCGCTAGATAGCACATTCGCTTTTGCTGAAGAAAGAAGACTTTTTTATGTCGCGCTCACCCGAGCGAAAAAGCGTGTTTATCTCGTAACGGATATGAGTAAATCGTCTCCATTTATTACTGAGGTTATCAAACAACGGTACCCTATTGAACTGAATGAATTTGAGATACCTTTATCACAGCGAGATGAGTACCAAATCCCCTGCCCTCGCTGTGAAACAGGGGTGCTAATGACTCGTAAAGGAAAGCATGGCAGTTTTTTGGGTTGCAGTCATTATCCTCTATGTGCCCATACTGAAAAAAGTTGCATAAAATGCAATGGCCCCATGACACGTAAAGATAGGTATCGGGTATGTATCAACACGGAGTGCCAATCGTCAATTTTAATTTGTCCAAAATGTGGTGCTGATATGTATAAGCGAAAAGGTAGATACGGTTATTTTTGGGGCTGTAAAAACTACTCCGGAAATGAAAGAGTTTCGTGTGGATATACAGAGCAACAAAAACCTCAGATGAATAATCAACAAAAGAGTGTCGACCAATTATGACTATATGCTCTTGCACACACAAAACAATGGCTGCTACCCCCTGTCACGGTTTTAAATAACGTTAATGCACTTGTTAAACATTTCTAAACTTTGAATACTCCGCATCCCAATCTGATTTATCGCACGGGAAGGGATATGGATTTGAAATTTCAGTGAAATACTTTAAAACGTTTTTTCTTCCTGTGGCTAAGAGGAGAAACCGTTGGGACTAAGCTTTTGAAAAATAAATTCTGGAGGTATCTCTCGAGATACCTCCCACTATTGTCAGTTAATTTTTATCAATTCGATCTCGTAGATGAGTGTTGACCCTGCCGGAATATTGCTACCAGCTGCCCGATTACCATAGGCTAACGAGGGCGGAACAAATAACTGAATTTTACCGCCTTCGTTAACCTGTTGCAGGCCTTCACTTACGCCCTTTATGAGCTGTCCTAATGTAAGACTTAGCGGCTGGTTTTTCGAATAAGTATCAGAAAATACATGACCGTTAATCAGAGTGCCGCGCATATGAGCAGTTACCTGATTATTTGATGTTGGTTTTGCTCCTGATCCACTTTTGAGAATCCGGTACTGCAAACCGCTGGCGGTTTCAATCACCCCATCATTATTTCTATTTTCTGTTAGAAACTGCTCTCCTGCTTTGAGATTACCGTCCAAATCATTCAAAACGCTCTCATCAATGACAGGTTGTGCTGAGCGGCGTGCCATCCGTGACGCTTCACCTTGTCGTGAGGTATTTCTTTGAGCTTGAGGTTTGCCTGTCCTTGTCCGAGGTGTTCGAGTGTTTTGCTCCTGTGGAGTTTCGCTCTGCGCCTGTCGTTCTTTCACAGCTTCGGTGTTGGCTTTTTTTGTATCCTGTGCTTTCTGTGCATCATTATCTTCTACTCTTGCTGAAGATGAAGGCGTCGACTCTTTTCGAAGAGAGCGCTCGGTGAGAGAAATCAGATTACGCTCGAACTGCTTGACCTCTGGACTATTGCAATCAACTTTAGTACGAACTTGGCTAATGCCAGCGAAGACTGCTGCTGCTTTGCGAGATCTAGTCTCAAACAGATAGCTTCCCCCTTCCCCTAAATGATCACAAATTTTATTACATAGTGATTTGAATTCCTTATTGACCGTATAGTCCTCACTGAAAGTATCGCCACCAACTGAGCCTTGGTCAAGGCCGTACTGATTCTCATAACGGGTTACCTTAGTTGTATATTTGCGAGTGATACTCACTGAGTCTTCCTGCAAACATGCACCAGAAGCGGAGCGGTAATGGTTCTCGCCATATTCCGCCATATACTTATTAGCCATTATTTTTAAAATAGACGTTCCTCGTAGGCCAAACGGATCAACATTACTATTATCTTTAGAGAAATTGCCAGATATAGCCGCGACAAAATCCTGCATGCCTTTCATATTGCCGGCACTTAGCGCTTCCTTTATGATTTTCTGATCAAGCTTGCGAATCAACGCGTAATTATTTTGATAGATAGCATTGAGGTAGTCCCCGCCGGACAAACCGCAAAAAGGCTCATCGTTACAGGAGTTTTGAGCACGACGCTTTTCAGTCTGGGCAAGTTCAGCCAACTTCTTGGCATGAGCACCCTTATGATGTGACGCAAGGACCTTAACAGGGTTAATTTTACTCTGTCTGTATCCGGAGGGCAGAACATTAAACCTTATTACGTCCCAGAATTCTGTTGATTCTCTTTCGTAAAAAATGACATTCACCATCCCCCCAACCTTTCTTTTACCACATTTGTCCCGCAGCGCTGGCAGTAAGTCTTTTTCAAAGAATCGAACAAAGCCTTTTTCGCCAGTGTAGCCATATTTAGAAGCAATCCAGCTATCACGCTCCGAACCTGCCATATCAAAAGTCACATCGACTTCGACGCCTCTCCTTGTACACAGTTCATAGTCGTGCGGATAAACCGTGAGTGGGCCGAACTTTGCAACAACTGTATCCATTCGATTAAGCACTTTGGGTAGCTTTAGTGCATCGATCTGTTTTTGGGACTTTCCTTGAATCATTTCCCACGCAGGGCCGTAACGGGTCTGAATGACTTCATTATCTCGATAGCGAAAGGTGAGCTGATCCCATATCCGGTCACCATGCCCCCCCCGATTTTTTTTATTGGTCATTTGAAAATTGATAAAGAAATTTTCAGAGGTGGCTATAGAGCCTTTGCAGATTTTCTTGATAGCAGGAGCGATATGACCTAGAACGAATTCTTCATAACTTGGGTAGAATAGGTTCTCTCTCTGCTCATGATCAACCGAGTACCGAACAATGAAATTATAAGGACTAGGGTCACCGCTGCCAAACTGTCTTTTTCTGTTTTGTTTACACCATGATGAAGTTGACCCGTTTCCATCTGGCACAATCACAAGACCTTCAGTTTGATAGATGGGTATATCTTTGGCTCTTTCTTGCGCTGAGCTTGTGCTGGGAGCGGAAAGAAAAACGAGCGCCATCATACTCAATACAATGTGAAAGCGCGTTGCTGCAGTCATCATAGAAATGTCCCCTATATCAATGTGATGAATAAAAAGGCGAGTTCTTGTAACTCTCATTTTGAAGTCTCCATATTAATATAATATGGCTCCTGATAGCTATGTCATGAATGAATAATTGAACATCAGCTAATCAAAAATGCTTAACGGCTCTCGGCAATAAGCTGCGAAATGTTTAATTGATGGTATATCGGATTCAATATTTTGTCAGCTTGATTGCCCTTGTATGCGTGTTTCACTAATACGAATTCTCACCTAGACTATCATCCATTAGCATTAAAAATGGATAAACATTTCCTGATATTTGCTTCGCATAGTCACCTAACCGACCAATCGTAAACAATCTAGATAATGATCTTGCAAAGCGCTCGAATATTATCACGATTTCTTTATTGACTCGTTTGTAGTTCAAATTAAGATTAGGGTCATTCTGTATCTCTTTTCGCCAATCGGGATTCTCCCTGATTATTTCTTTTTCTAATTTTATCCATTCTTCTTTTGGCGACGAGGTTTCTGGCTTACAGCCTTTAATTACATCTAAATTGTAATATCTTGCGGCTTTTCCAAAGCCTGAAAGTATTTCGACATGCTTGGCTAATTTTGGGTTGTTTTTTATGTAATCTATATCACTTTTTGCCACAGGTAACTTTTCTACATATTTCTGGTAAAAGCAATTCTCCGCAACGTAATTAAGGAGAAAAACTAGGTTATGCCCATTTCTATTTTTATCCCACGGGTATTTTGTTGGGAAAACACCATCTCTCTCATACATATACAAACAAATAATAACCTTCATCAGCCTTTCAAATCCATTGGCCAGCGTAAGCAGAAGTATATGATAGAAATCATTCTCTCCATCTATGGCCTGGATTTCTCTCAAGCCTGATTTAATCAACTTTATTGATGTTTCAAGCTCATCGATTAAAGCCTGCTTTCGTGTGACTGTATCTATATCGCTGTGGTTCATTTTGTATTACACATAACGTTCGAGTTGAGCGGTATATAAATTATTTTGGTTTTGAGCTCGCGGAGCGAGTGAGGGGCCGGAATAATTTATATTCCTCTCCAACGGCTTGTTCTCAGGAGGGTACCGCATTGAACTTGAAGGCGTAGAGTGACCTTGAACATCGAATCCGCTCAACTCGAACGTTCGCGAGCGGCGCGTGTTATTACCATTTAAGTTCCGTCTTCTCACTGAATATCCTTACTCCGTTTCAGTTTAACTCTACCACCGTGTAGCGCCGATTGCGAACAGTGGTATTAACGAGACCCCCTGTCTCAATGGTATGAACTCCTCCCACTTATAGCGAAAAATCGTTAAAGTGATATCTCAACCAAAACGATAGGAATTCATACCATGAAGAATACTACCACTATTACCATTGATCTTGCTAAAGAGGTGTTTCAAGTTGCTGTCTTTTCTAAGTTTGGCAAACCGATCATTAACAAGGCCGTTAACTCAAAAAAGCTTCAACTACTTGTTATCCAATACCCAGAGGCGTCTATTTATATGGAGGCCTGTGGTTCAGCCCATTATTGGGGCAGGCGGTTCACGCAGCTTGGTCATATCGTGACACTGAAAAAAATATTGGAGGGGCTAAAACCCATACTAAAGCATGAACGAGGGAGTTTGAGTGCCTAATGACAGCAACCAAAGAAAAAAGTTGATTTAAGAAAGTTTAACGCTAGGCAATCGTCTTCATAGACGCTTTCGGTGACTGAACGCTGTTTATATACCGCTGCCTAAGACAGCGCCATCTTGATTAGTAGCTGAACCTTTTCATCGTCTGCGCGTTCGTATTGAAAACCAACGAGGCTCTGTTCACCCTCTTCCTTGATCCATGAGTATCGAGCATCAATATCAACGGCCGTATGGCCACCCTCTTCATTGGGTACTGAGAACACTACACAGCCGACATATTCAACGTCATCTAGCTTTTCTGTCGATACTTGAAAACCATCTTTGCTGATGTCTCGAAGACTCACTAACTTAACTTCTTCTTCCCATGCATCGTCTTGCGATTCGACTTCAGTATGGACTAGGCCTTCGATGTGTTTATGGGTAACATTAATTCTTCCGCCACGTCTTAACTCTTCTGTTTTTGTTTTACTTTTCTTTTCTTGAAAGTCTATTATTTTTTTGTCTATGGCATCGGTCATTAAGCTCACCGTCTTTGTTGGACATTTTTTATTATGGCATATAAGCCGATAACGCCCCAATATGTTATAAAAGAAACATATTTATCTTTGTCTATACTTGAAGAGCGTCACACAAAAGGAGAGATATTATGAATTTAATAGAAAGCGTCGTATTGCCAAAAGACTTCAGTAAATTCTTACCGGGCTTTCGTGCAGCTGAGTTTTTCACCGTTATTCTTATCGCTGTATTGATTTTGAGCCGACACCCATCACTAAACTTTATGCCCGCACTTATCGGTGGATTAATCGGTATTTATGCAATGCCTCGATTGTTTCTATTTGCTGCCAAGAAAGGATTACTCGGCGAGAACTGGGATAAAGACGGGCTACGCAATAACCCGTACCTATAATATCTAAGCGCTTTTAAGCTGAGGCGTCGTTTTTAATTTCGACGGCTCTTTTGTCTTTTTATCAGAAACTTTTTTAACCGGTTTTGTCTTCGCCAACCGTCGCTGTTCCGCTTTATCACGGGACTGTTGTTTTAGCTGTTCTGTTGCCTTGTAAGCGGTCACTGACAGGCTCTCAATGGTGTTGTTGAACTTTTTAATACGCTTACTCCACTGAGTGGTGCTTTTCGTGACTTCTTGCTGACCGATCTCTTGACGCATATACAGTGTCGTTAAATTGATATTCAACTCGTCCCATAACTTCAGCAAGTTTAAAAACTGAAAGCCCGTGGGTGATGTGATTTTTATTTTGCCTTTTAACAAGCCATTAACCGTCACAACGTTTTTAATACCCGCATCATCAATAATGCTTTTGGTGTGTTGTACATCCTGGCTCATATCTTGGACAAACTTATTCAACTGGTCGTCTATTGTTTTTTGATTAAGTGCAGCTGCTTCGGTTAAACCGAACTTTGTTAACAACAATGTCGCAGCACTGGATCTAACTTGAATGTGCTTAAAATAGTTTTTCATGGCTCGCTTCACTTCAATCGTCGATACCACGACCTCCTCTTCCATAAAGAACTCTGTCTTTACATTATCCGTATCTAAAAGCTCTAAAATGTTGTCGTTATTGTTCATTGTCCAACTCAGTTTTAATCATTAAGACCTTTTTAATACGTCCACACTGTCTCTTCTAGTAAATATGGGTTTTATTTTTCATCAAAAATTGACGAGATTGAGCAAGTTGCTAATCTGCTGACCCGTGAGAGCCTAGTAATACAACTAATTGATAGGAGTATTTATGAGGCAAAAAAATGAACTGCTTACGACCAGCTATGTTGCTTCAAATGAAGAACGTTATCTGACTTGGAAAATGAAAAAGATACAGTTGAGTATCAATAATAGAAAACAATCACGGGCTTTTGGGGCTAGCGCCAGACCCGCTAGGGCTTAAAAATCCGGGTTCGTACTTTGATAACCCAACACTAAAAACTTTAATGGATTGTTATCGGCATAGCATAGAATGTTGGTATAGAATTAGAATTCGTGGCGTAGCTTGGCGACCAATTAATGCAGGAAGCATGTTGACCAGAATAGGATGAAAACCATGGAAAAAAACGATAAAACACCTAATCAGAAAGGCACTAAGGGCAAACAAAGCGCGGAGCCTTCCGGAGTCATTGATGCCGCAGAAACAGCCGCTAGAGGTGATTTCTTAGACATCCCTGCCTATATTTGCAAGTGTGGAGAAGAAAGCCCAAGCTGAGAAGTAAAAGCATTGCAGAGGGTATTAATGAATTACACATTTCAAGCTATGCGGTTCTAAAGTTCGTTCAAAAATATTGTATATACTGTTGATATATACATTTTATGTATATATACTTTGTATATACACATCGAGAAAAAGGCCATTATGTCAACAGGATCAGTATTTAAAAACAATCAAACGCAAGCTGTGAGGCTACCAGCAGACGCACGTTTTGACGATGATGTTAAGCGTGTAAATGTTCGTGTGGTTGGGGTAGATCGCGTGTTATCACCTATTGAAAATACGTGGGATAGCTTCTTTCTATCCGACAATAAAGTAAGTGATGACTTTATCATAGAGAGAGCTAGTCAAAACCAAGCTGAGAGAGAATCTTTAGATGCTTAAATACATGCTTGATACCAATATTGTAATTTATGTCATTAAGCGTAGGCCTATTGAAGTGCTAAAGGTCTTTAATCAGCACGCCGGTCAAATGTGCATTAGCTCTATCACGTTAGCAGAACTATTACATGGTGCTGAAAAAAGTGAGCGTGTAGAGCATAACTTAGCTGTTATTGAGGACTTTGTATCTCGTTTAACTGTAATGGAATATAACAACAAAACAGCAGCGCATTATGGTGATATTCGTGCTGATTTAGAACGAAAAGGTACGACTATCGGTGTTAATGATTTACATATCGCAGGCCACGCAAGAAGCGAGGCATTAACGCTTGTTACTAACAATATGTCCGAGTTTGAGCGAGTTGAAGGGCTTCGACTTGAAAACTGGGTTTAACGGAACAAAACGAGGAAAATCAGATATGAATAATGTATTTTTAATTAGATATACGATTTTTGGTTTCCTAACAACCACAGCGACTTTTTGGGCATTTTATGTATTCAATAACGCAACACCTCACTCAGGTGTTTGGATACAAACAGGCATTTTTAGTTTTTGCTGTGCTTTGATGTCCATAATTAGCCTTATAATTGTTCTATCGACGATTTATGACGATAAATGTTCATTAAGTTAATGCAACAAACTCTAGGCGTTTGATACGAGTAAGCGACCTAATCGCTGCTATACTTCAAACAGGACTATCACCAAACAGGGAACGTATGAAACCCCTCACATTATCTCTAGCACTCCTTTTCTTCGTTTTGTTGTTTGGCTGCGAAAGTGGCCCCGGATATTTAACTGGATCTTGGAAATCTAGCAATACCTCTATCCCCCTCGTTATCACGTTTCGACAAGGCGAAACCGAATCAATGGGCATTATTGAAAAGGTCGATTACGAACAGTCAGGCGACTCGATCTTGGTTCACTATAAAAGCGGCATGATGAAGGGAACGTCTTTCCGTTTTTTGGTGGTCGATAGAAATACAATTAAATCGCAACTAGGCACGTTTAAACGCATCGACTAGTTTGCTATTTTCAACAACCTCCTAACGGGCTTTACCCGTTTACTAAGCCTTTCACAACGTCAAAATGTGAAGGGCTTTTTTTTGCGCGGTGGCTAATTTGCTAATTGATTAAGCAGTGTCAAAGTATGTGTATCAATAACCCAAAGGAGATGCACACATGAACGCAACGCAATCACAATTTCAAGCCACACCTACAACAGATGATGGTTCTCTTGTTTATTTAACACTCGATGCAATATCAGTCGAAGATGGCTTTAATCCACGAAAATTCTTTGAAGATAATAAGTTTAATGAGTTGGTTAATGCCGTTAAAGCAGAGGGCGTTATTCAACCGATTGTGGTTCGCCCGTTAGGTAATGACAAATACAGTCTAATTGCCGGAGAAAGACGCTTTAGAGCCAGTATTAAAGCAGGGTGTGAGGATATACCTGCGGTGATTCGCCACGTTGACGACAAACAAGCGGCGGTATTGGCACTGATGGAAAATGCTACAAGAGCTGACCTATCAATTATGGAAGAAGCGGATTCAGCAAGGATAGTTCTTACCCACAGTGATAACGATAAAGATGAAACGGCTCGAAAACTGGGTTGGAGTCGTCAAAAGCTAGACCAACGCCTTGCCCTACTCCATGCCCATGCGTCCGTAAAAACGGCTTTAACAGAACAAAAAATTAAATTGGGTCATGCGGTTCTGTTGTGCCAACTTACCGATGCGATGCAAGAAACAACGCTTGAAGCCATTATTAAAGACAATATCGCTGTTGCCGACCTAAAGGCACGTTTATCAGGGTTTACCTTAGAGTTGAGTGCCGCCCCTTTTGATACGACTGCGTGTGGCTCATGCCCCCGAAACTCGTCCATTCAAACCAGTCTTTTTGAAGACTCTCTGGCGGGTGGTAAATGTGCTGACCATGAATGTTTTGGTCAAAAAACACAAACGGCGCTTGAACTGAAACAAACCGAACTTAAAGAAACCTATCACGTTGTCTTTCTTGATACAGAGCGCGACCCTTCTACTTACACCGAGGTTTGTCAATCTGGTGAGCAAGGTGTCGGTGCTGAACAATATGAAACAGGCTGCAAAGGCTGTGCTAATTTCGGTGCAATGCTATCAAGTAAGGCGGGTTGTGTCGGGCAAATCACCCCTGACGTATGCTTTGATTTAACTTGTCACAGTAAGAAAGTAGCGGCGAATAAGCCAACGGAAACAACCGATACTGCCCCGTCATCATCAACCAAGAAAACAACGTCTACTAAGGACTCTGTTACTAGCAGTAAAAAAACAACATCCACTAAAACGCCTAAGAAAGCAGTGACCGCGACAACCCCAAAACGGGTGATAGAGAAAATGGATGCTTTCTTTCAAGCGACCGCAGAGCAAGCCGCACTGAGCGATGTCAATGCCTCTTTAGCCATCGCTGTTTATACGATGTTAAGCAAGGTTAATCAAAACCCTGAGATGTTGATTGATGGACTGAAAAGTAAATGGTCTAGAACTATTTCTCGCACTGATGCGATTACGTTGTTGCACGGTTGCACAGTGGATGAACTAAAACTCATGTTAATCAAAGCCGCCTCACGGTTACCGAATTTAGAGAAAGAAAGTTACCCGCAACAAGATGGTTTAGTTGCTACATCGAAAAGTATTTTAAGAGCGACTAAAACGGACTTATCTAAACAATTCTTACTCGATAAAGACTTTATTGAGGCTCATACAAAAGGCGGCATTGAAATCCTTCTTAGAGAGGCTGAGAACGCCAACAAAGAACGCTTTGTTACGCAATACGAAGTCAAAAATGGCGAAGGCAGCTTCAAGAGCTTGTTAAAAGAAAAGCACGTTGATTTGGTGAATAAGGTCATTGAATTTGGCTTCGATTTCAGCGGATTTGTGCCAACTTGCTTAAAAAAAGAGCTATTAGATACTAAGACTAAGTAACCCAACAGGAGAATTAAATGTTTACCAAAATAGCCCCCATCTTGAAGCAGTGTGAACACCTTACGTTGTCGATGACACCGCATGAAAACGGCGAAGTAACTGTGGTTTTGCAATCAACACTCAAGCGACTAGACGAAAATGCGTCCGACAATGCAAAGCAGCTATACGCCGCATTAGCGATGCCTCTGGTTGTCACCGCAAGCGTGACTGAACTAGAAGCCTCATACGCCGATTTATTAGCGGAATATTGCCAACAGCACACACAGTCGCAAACAGCACTAGAGCAATCATTAGAGCGTGTTAAAGAAAGCAATAAAGCCGCCAGACAAACCGCTTCAGCATCCGCGAAAACAGCGAGTAAAACGGCATCAAAGTCTGAACCCAAAGAGAGTAAGGCTGAACCTGCTGCTGCTCCGGCTCAAACAGAGTCGATTACAGCGAAAACTAACCCTACTTCATTATTTTAAGGAATCATCATGGCTACACTGACAAAAGCAACACGCGTTTTTAAGATGGGTTCGGTTGAACTCGCTGACCCTGACCCAAGCATGACCCCTGAAAAGGTCGTGAAGCTCTATAGCGCCAATTACCCGCAATTAAAAAATGCCTCTTTGAGTTCACCTTCATTGGAAAGCGGACGTTTGGTATTCACTATCGAATTGCCACCTGTAAAGACGAAAGGCTAATGAAATTAACCGTCATTCAACAACTCAACGGATGGGCGCACGGAACGTGCCCTGACGTTAAAAAGGACTCAACATGCAAAACGCAACAGCCTGTGAAAAATTCCCGCTCAGTCGCTCAGTCGCTAACCCAAAGAAGCGTCAGCCTACAGCGAAAACACGGCATCAACCTGCTGCCCCACTAGCGTTACTTTACCCGCCTGTTATCGGTGAGGGCGTTATTGAGGAAATAACCAATGCCTCTGTTGCGTCATTTAAGGCTGATGACTTTATTCGTCATAGCAGGAGTTACAGTGCGTTGATGGTGTTTGCGAAATATGCAGGGCTGGTGAATGACGTTTCATTGCTAGACCATACTACCGAACTCGATACTGAGAATGTTCCGTATGAACAGCTACATAATACTTATGGTCTTTGTATGCAACGGCTCAGTGATTGGATGAACACGTCGATGCAAGACATTAGTGGAACAGTGTCTTCCCATCAAGGGTTTATGTTTGATACGTCACGTAATGAGAAAGGTGATGTTGCTCTGGCGATGGAGGCTGACCCCTTCCCATGCCAAATACCGTTGTCGGGTGATGAAGAACTCGACCAGATGGTGAACAGTTTAATCAGTTTAATGTCTCGGTTCAGTTTCTCGATGACACCAAGAGACTTGCTTGAGTATAACGAATGGCACGTAGAGCAAGGCGAGTCGTTGGATGCACTCAAGAAGGCGACTAAATCGGATGATTTAAGGTATATCGCGCAAGAGGTGATAAAAAATCCAGCTGCTTTTCGTGAATGGACGTGCGAGTTTATGGACGAAATCGAAGACGAAGACTCACTCTTTGAGAACCTACTATTTATTGATGGAAATTATGAGAAATTTCCGCAACACCTATTAAAAATAATGTCTGTCAGTGAGATGCTTAATCGGTTGTGTCAATGGACAGCGAACAAGGACGTTCGTTTAAGCGACCCACGAATCAGCGTGATTAAAAAAGGCTTAAAAGTTTATAACAAGATCATTAAACGATCTGGGCGTGATGTCGCTAGTTACTACGAGGCTTTTATGTCCCCAGAAGATTTTGCTGAAGACGGTGGAGACTTCCAACCTGTTGACATGTCGATGTTCATTTTCTACGGTCTGAAGTTTGAAGAACATTTAGTGGAAGACTTGCATCAACAACGGATGCAAATGGGTGAGGATATTGGTGCTTATCTAAACCTGTCGCCGCTTGCTAATCAATCGCTATACCGCACACTGTTAAATATAGCTCAAGCACACGGCGTTATTGCATTGCTTGAGAAATCTATAGAGGACGGTAACGAAGCCGCCCGTGTTAATAACAGGAGAAAAAATGTCTTACGTTGAACAAGCAAAGCAATACATCTTAGAGGGGAAATCATTCAGAATGTTTGAGACTGAATGTGACGTTCCTGCCGACCAATCCGGCGAAGCATGGGCAAAAGCGGCTGTTGCGATTAACAACACCGAAGAAAAAGAATTTACGGTCACTTGGACGATTGAGGTGACAGCCGATGGTGCGGAAAAAGCGGCGATAGAGGCACTGCAAATGATGCGTGACCCAAACAGCGAAGCCACCTTTTTTGATGTGACTCAAAACGGTAAGCCTAAACAAAAAACTGAAACAGTTTGGGTGGAACAATGAGCGCGGAGAATGTCATAACAGGGATGTTTTCAAGCTATGTTAATGAATCGCCAAAACTGACCCCTCGCACGGCGTTATTGTTCTTTACGAACAAGACAGGTCATCATGGCAATGAAACATTGATTGCAACCAGTCACCCACTGACACAGAACAACTCCTCCCCTGCCCCAGTTATTGGCGCGGGTCATCTGTTGTCAGAAGCAGATACTAAAGAGGTCTTAGAGTCGTTGTTAGAGCGCATACCCACCCACACAGGGTTTATTCCTAGCGAGGTGTTATCTATGTCATCCAAACATATTGCGTGGACGGTTAAAGGCGCGGTTAGACCGATGTATTTTAGACCGCGAGGCACGAATAAAAAAATCATCAAGCTCAATGTACCCATGCCTAATTTATTGTTTGTTGCTCAAGCCGGAGGCTTTTCAATCGCTGCTTATAAAGGCTCACGCAGACCGACTGAAAAAACCAAGCTCTACCATGCCCCACTGATGAATATTTATCGTGACGCTGGTGTTTGTTTAGGCTCTGCGAATATGCCACAACAACTTAGTCTGGATAGCCGAAAAGCCATTGAAGATATTATCTTTATGACCAACTTTTCACACATCAACCACGAACAAACACTCAGTCTAAGCAAGACGATTTCAGATAAGGCGCATTTAGCGTTTTGGCGAGCGCTCAACAAAGAAAAAGCGACTGTTTTCCCGAACAAGGCGTTAGCACCATTAAAGGTATCGGTAGAACAACTCATTAACCGCGTGAAGAAGAAATGACACATCAAATGCTCGCCCCCGTTTACACCGATACACGCGATAAGATTTTACTAGGAGACACGCCCACATTGATGCAGCCGAGGTTTGGTGAGCTGCCGCCACCTGAACTTAATAAGCATCGCTTCTTGGTGGGACACGATGGGGTTTACATTGAAGTCCGAACAGAAGTCCTAGAGTGTCGGCTACAAGTCAGTCAATCTGACATCCCGCTACCTTACGGGCATGTTAAAAGTGGGTTTAGACTGGTTCACGGTGCGATTCCAACGTCTTTGTACGACAGGGTAAAGCAGCGTGTCGAAGAGGCACGTCCTAATGAATGGGCGGGGCTAATAGTCTGGAGTCGGTCACGTCAGAAATACGAATTGTTTGAACCACCTGTTCTTGACAGTTCGCCCTCTCACATCAGTTACGAGCGACATTTAGATGACGATTTATTGTTGGTTGTGGACATTCATTCGCACCCACAAGAGGCGTATTTTTCAGCAACAGATGACATCTCAGAGGCAGGTATCTATATAGCTGAAGTGTATGGCAGACAACGAGGGGAACTCATGATGGTGTCGAGGTTTGTAATTAACGGTGTCTTTGTTAACAACCTATAAACAGGAGGCAGACTTGCTTCTTTGAGGCCTTGTTATTAAATGGTTATACGTCATTAATCAAAGAGAAACGCTATGGAACAATCAATCAATATCAACTGGCATATCCAAGATCAAAACGACAATGTTAAAAAATCCCATCGTGAGCCGTTAAAAGAGGCGGTTATGGAACGCGTCACGGCGATGATGAAAGAAGGCTACCGTGAAGGTGAGCTTATTGAAACAGTCAGGATGGACGATAGCGACGGAGAAGATGGCATTGAATATCACGGCTGGTGGACGTTAAAAAAAGACACGCAACATGAGGAGCATTTACAATGCAAAAAGAAATAATCATTAGCTGGTTTGCAGCGGATGCAAATAACCAAGTCCAAGAAGAACACAGAGAAAAGCTGACTCAAAAAGCTGAAGAGAGCATTAAAAGGAAGGTGTTTGTGGGCGAGGTAGCAGGGAAAATCCATGAAGAAGTACAACTCGGTGACAACTGTGCCACGTATGAAGGCCACTGGTCAGTCAGCACACAGACCCTTCAATAATTCAGGAGCAGACATGGACAAAAAATTAAATAAAATGGATTGTGACGTTATTGAAAATAACACAAATGAGGTTCAATTGAACTGGGATGAGTTTGAGGAAAAATACCAACCTCTAACCAACCACTTGGACAACAATGCCTCGCTAAGTGGCTACATGTTTGAAACGTATGATGATGAATACGACTTCATTTGTGAGGTCCATAATGAAACCCCAGAGCGTGTTTGGACATACATTGAATCGGGCGATGCACCGGATGAATCTGTTGTGGTCAATGGTCTGCATATTGTTGGTCGTCTAGGTTACATCGTCACTCAGGAAGGCGCAGACACAGGACAGTATATTTCTGTTCAATAGCTGAAAAAAGGAGCAAGGAATGCCTCAAAACACAAGAGCATGGGAAATCACAGGTGTATTAGGTGAAGATCTCTTCATTGAAACAGACACCCACAGCGGCGAAAAGCGAAAAGTTAGATCAAGTGAATGTGCTTGTGGCCAGCCGGTCATGATCGAATACAACACGTCGCACCGACAGGATGGGAAGCGAACTTTTTACCCTGAAGACGATAAAGAAAACACGCTCGTTTTTAGATGTAAGCAATGTCTATCCCCTGTTCATGAATCTGTGCCCTATGCTGGGTTTGAGGTTACTAGAAAAATGGATACGTGCTAGGCTTAAAACAAGTCGTATAAACGGACGTTTCACGACGCTATAAAAGGACTTGTAGATATGGACATTTTAGTAACCCTCAGCGGATGGCAGCTCATACTCTTGGGCGGTTTTATTATAATTTATAGTAGCGCTCTGTATTTCCTGAGCCGCCACTTCTATCGAAAAAAACTGTTAAAAACATACAAAATAGACGAGGCAAAACACGTCAACAAATTTTTGGATGTTTTAGAGAACAAACGGACCTTACTGGATGAAATAAAAAAACAGGATTTAAAGGAAATCATCTTGTTTTTGGTTAGCGAGTTACTCATCAATCAAAACAATACCGATGCAACAAGGGTTTTGACGAATGACGAATTACTTTTTGTGGCCATTCAAGCTCGCACGGCTACCAGATATTGCGGTACGGACGAGGATATTAAGCAAATGCTTAAGACCATCCATTATTTAGCGAATGATGCATGGGTAAAAATACACGGTCGACCCTGTATCGAGTGTGACTTAGCCATTTCCAGAAGATTGAAGGAATTAGAAGGGTATCAACTGAGTTCCTATAACCAAACTTAAACACCGTTACAACGCTTAAAAGGAAGAATGACTAAAAAAGACAGCTCTAAAGATCAGATCAATGCATTGCTTGAGGAATACAAGATATTCACTCAGGAAAACAACCTGCCTGGATGCTCTGCAGAAGAGTTATTAATAGAAGCTGATCTGACGAACGCTCAAAAAGAGTTTTTAGCTGACTTCATTACGCGGTGGGACAAGGCGATGGCCAATCACTATTTAGGCTGATTATCGCTCTCTTTATTCTGTTTAGAGGCTGTTTCTAGACGTTGCTTATCTGATTTCTTGATAACAACATAGAACCAGATTGAAAAACCTAGCGCAACAACTATTATAATTAATGAAGTCAATTTCCATGTATCCATAAGCTCTAATCCCTTAGACGTCGAAGCACCTGTACTGATATTCGTCTAAATTATACCAAATTCTTGGCTGTTTTGGTCATTTTGACCAGCATTTGCTTTATTACCGCCGTCCCTCAAACTATAAATAGACAATATTTATTAGGGAAGTGAAATGAAATTTAAGACACCGTTTGAGTGGTTTGAAAGCAGCGTTAATATCGCTTTAATTGGCGCGGGTGGTTCTGGCTCACAGGCATTAAGTGCCTTATCAAAAATTGATTACAGCATGAAACAACTAGAGCATGGGGGTCTGAACGTCACTGTATTTGACCCCGATACAGTAAGCGCAGCCAATGTAGGTAGACAAAACTTCTATCCGGCTGATATTGGTCAAAACAAAGCGGTTTTATTGACGCACCGAGCAAATATTTTTTACGGTACGAATTGGAAGGCGCACCCTGACGCTTTTAACCCGTCTGAATATGATTTCAGAGGCTTTGATATTATTATTTGCTGTGTTGATAAAGCCCAATTCAGAGCCGACTTAGTAAAAGCTGGGTGTAATTATTACAACGCAGGTTTTTTGCTCGACATGGGTAATGGTTCGTCTACAGGACAAGTTATCTTTGGACACTTAGGCAAGGTTGGAGAAGGCGAGATGCGCTTACCCAATGTGTTCGATTATTACCCTGAACTGGATGGCATGAAAGATGACGATACACCGAGCTGTTCAATGCAAGAAGCCCTGTCCAAACAAGACTTATTTGTAAATACAGGGGTGGTACAACCCGCTATGAATTTACTGTGGTCTTTATTACGGCACGGTGGCTTAGACCATCAAGGCGTATATGTGGATGTTAGAACGGGAGAAAGTAGCCCGATTAATATACTGGCGGCTTAAAAGAACTGCAAAATCACTTAACTCATCATCTGATTAAGTGTGAAAATTAAATATTAAGTCATGTTTGGAAGCTATGACAATCAACAAATCGTTACTATTGACAATAAGTAAAGACCGTATTAGGCTATTCTTTACATAATTAATATAGTAAAGACACGAGAGGTTTAGGCCATGCCAAAAGTTAGCACAAAAAGACAAGTTACCTTACCTATTATTGGATGTGATGAGTTAGGTATCCAAGCTGGTGACGAAGTAGAAATATTACGCCACGGCAACCAGTTCAATATCATTAAGAAAGAAATAGGGGCAGCTGCAGGCTTATTAAAAGGTACTAAAGCAAATACCAAGGTCACTGATGAGGATTCGCTTCAAGGGCATTTTGCATGATTAGCATTGATACCAATGTGCTTTTACGTTATTTGCTTGCCGATGATGCCAGTCAATACAGTAAAGCCGAAAAGCTTATAAAAAATGAAGCTCCGGTGTTAATTACAGATATTGTAGTGGTTGAAGTAGTGTGGACATTAACAGGTAAACGTTATGGACTTGATAAGGCCGCTATATGTAATTTAATTCGTACCTTAGTCGGTGATGCCGCCTTTATTTTTGAAAGCTCACAAGTAGTCTGGTCTGCACTATGTGACTACGAAAAATCTAAACCAGTACGAGGAAAGGCTCTCGATTTTTCCGATGCCTTAATTGTTAATAAAGCTCATTATACGGCTGAAAACAAAGGCGCTTCGTTATCGGCCTTTTACAGTTTTGATAAAGCTGTAGAGCAGCTTAAAAGTGCTAAGAAGCCTTAGAATAGTTTAAACAACTGACCCGTTAATCCACAATTTATGTTATTCAATAGCAATTTTTAGAGATAGAAAATATTTATTCAAATTAACAGAAGGACACTAAATGGACTTAAACATTACTAAACTGGACGTTATGGCAGCCGCCCTTACTGGGTTCTTAGGAGCGTACTGGTTCGAGAGCGGTCAAACAATTTGGCACTGGGGCAGCTTCCTTTTTACCGCTGTATTTATCACTTCTATGTCTCTCCTTCTTACTTGGAGCCTGCCTAAGATTATTCGCTTCTTTGGTCATAGGACGTCGAGTTAAATACGATACGCTCTTCACGTAATACTGTCCTAAAAAGGTGAGACGAATTGACATCCTCTCCCACCTAAAGGAAGGAGATTCCTAGAAAATCTAGGCAGCGACTAATTGCTTAGTCGGCTGAGGTTCCTGCTTCACGGAGGCCGCTAATGCGGCTTCTCCACAGGCTAACACGGCAAGCCCTGCCGCTAATATGTTTTTGGCTGCGT
>OJHE01000177.1_pt1 | contig 24210 bp, 20 predicted proteins | sample 1595221 | NCBI WGS metagenome assembly OJHE01 (sample SAMN05416831, study PRJEB24817) | seawater metagenome | isolation source: Sea water | place: Canada:Atlantic | collected 2013-07 | reverse complement strand
ACCCTATAGCAGGGAGCGCAGGTTGGGATGAGTTGGGCGCGTGATTGTACGAAAAGACGCACCGCAACACAAGCCAAGTTGACACTACCTTCGGCAATACCTAGCATTGCCGCGACCTGCCTTTAATATCAACAATCGTAACGACGATAACACCAGCAAGGGATCCACAAGCCGCATGACAGCCCAGCGCATTTACGACACCGTGGCCGACGACTTCAGCCGCGTTAATGATCTGATCATCCAGCGGCTTTCCTCAGATGTTCCCCTGGTGGAGAAAATCGCCCAGTACATTATCGAAAGCGGCGGTAAGCGCTTGAGACCGCTACTGGTTCTGCTTTCCAGCCAGGCCGCCGGCTACGAGGAAAACGACCACCTCAAGCTCGCAGCCGTGATCGAATTCCTGCACACCGCCACCCTGCTGCACGATGATGTAGTAGACACCTCGGACATGCGCCGCGGCCGAAGCACCGCCAACGCCCGCTGGGGCAACGCGCCAAGCGTTCTGGTAGGTGATTTCCTCTACGCCCGTGCTTTCGAGATGATGGTGGAGCTGAAAAGCCTGCGAATCATGGACGTTTTGTCCCACGCCACGGCGGTAATCGCCGAGGGCGAGGTTATGCAACTGATGAACGTGAAAAACCCGGACCTCACCGAAGAGCAGTACATGAAGGTCATCCACAACAAGACTGCCATGCTGTTCGAAGCCGCCTCCCACACCGGCGCACTGCTTGCCAACGCCAATGCAGAGCAGGAGCTGGGCCTGAAAGACTACGGCAAGCATCTGGGCCTGGCTTTCCAGCTGGTGGACGATGTCCTGGATTACCGCGGCGACGCCGAAGCCATGGGCAAGAACGTGGGCGACGATCTGGCTGAAGGCAAGACCACCCTGCCGCTGATCCACGCCATGAACCATGGCACCGGGGAAGAACGGCAGTTGATCCGTCAGGCCATCCGCAAGGGCGGCCTGGACGATCTGCCCCGCATCCTCGATATTGTTGAGCGCTCGGGCGCGATCGAATACACCATGACCAAGGCCCGGGAGCAGGCCGAACTGGCCACAGCCTGTCTTGAATCCCTGCCGGACTCCGGCCATAAAGAAGCCATGGAACTTCTAACTGAAGTGGCCGTTGCTAGGGTCAGCTAATTTGAACATGGGGTCAGATGAAAACTTTCATCTGACCCCGGCGTCCGCCTCCCGTTTCAGCTTAGATGCTCACGTCCGTGAGGCGCCTCGAAGTCCAGCGCCGGCCCGACTGGCACGATCTGCGTCGGGTTAATGGTTCTCTGGCTTACATAATAATGACGCTTGATCTGATCGATATCTACGGTCTCCACCACGCCGGGCACCTGGTAGAGATCCCGAATGTAGGCGGAAAGCGCCGGGAAATCGCTGATCCGCTGGCGGTTGCACTTGAAGTGGCTGTAATACACTGCATCAAACCGGATCAACGTGGTGAACAACCGCCAGTCAGCCTCGGTCAGCCGGCCACCGACCAGATACCGTTGAGAAGACAACCGCTCCTCAAGCCAGTCGAGAGAATCAAACAGCGCATTGTAAGCTTCCTCGTACTTATCCTGCGCAGTGGCAAAACCCGCCTTGTAAACGCCATTATTAACTGTGTCGTAAATCCGGGCGTTCACAGTATCAATCTCTTCTTGGAGCGCCCCGGGGTAGAAATCCAGATCGGTACGAACACCCTCAAGGCCATCAAATGCCGAATTGAACATCCGGATGATTTCGGCAGACTCGTTGCTCGCAATCGTTCCTTTCTTTTTATCCCACAAGGTCGGCACTGTTACCCGGCCAGAATATTCCGGTGCAGCCTTGGTGTAGACCTGATGCATGAAGCGGAATCCATGGAGATGGTCCCGGTGCTGCTCGCTGTCCGGCCTGAATTCCCAGCCGTTTTCAACCATGTCAGGGTGGACCACTGACACCGAAATGTGCTTCTCCAGACCTTTGAGCTTCCGGAAAATCAACGTCCGGTGCGCCCAGGGGCAGGCCATGGAAACATAGAGATGATAGCGCCCTGATTCCGCCTTGAAACCGCCTTCGCCATCCGGCCCCGGCGAGCCATCGGCGGTCACCCAGTTCCGGAAACGCGCTGCTTCCCGTTCAAACTTGCCACCGGTCTTGTCGGTGTCATACCACTTGTCGTGCCATTTGCCATCAATCAGCAGGCCCATAAAGCCCTCCCGTTAAAATTCCTGAACATGATGAAATCAATACAGGCAGAATACCGGGGACCCTGCTACCCTCTCAAACAAGCATTTCTGGCCAACAACCTCAGATAATTCGAACATGCATACAGCCATCACCATAGACGCCCTCAAAGTCCTTGATGCCATCGACCGCAAAGGCAGTTTCGCCGGAGCCGCCAACGAACTGTTCCGGGTTCCTTCTGCCATCAGCTACACCGTGCAGAAACTGGAAGAAGACCTGAATGTCGCCATTTACGATCGCACCGGCCATCGCGCACGATTGACGCCGGCTGGCCGGTACCTCCTGGAAGAAGGCCGCACCCTGCTGGAAGCAGCAGAGAACCTCGCACACACCACCCGCCAGGTGGCCCAGGGCTGGGAGACCCGACTACGAATTGGCTTTAACTCTCTCCTGCCGGCGGAATGCCTGTTTCCGGCAATCCAGGAATTCTATGAGCTGGGCGTACCGGTGGATGTGCAAATTGTGGAAGAAGTGTTCGCCGGCACCTGGGATGCACTGCAAAGCCGCCGGGTGGACCTGATTATCGGCGCCGATAATTTCAGCAAGCCTGCTGGCAACTACACCACAAAGCCCCTGGGAGACATGCCCTTTGTGTTTGCCGTTGCCGCTGATCATGCCCTGGCCGGTGCCGAAACGCCGCTCTCTGAGGAAGACATCTGCCGTTATCCCGCAGCCGTGGCGGCGGACACTTCCCGCTCTTTGCCACCAGGACACGCTGGCATATTCCACCGGCAACGAACCCTGACAGTCGCCAACATTGACCAGAAGATCGCCATACAGGTTGCCGGCCTTGGCGTGGGATGGTTACCCAGGGCAAGAATCAGCAAACAGCTGGACCAGGGGAAGCTGGTCATCAAAGAGGTCCAGGAATCACGCCAGCCGATAACACTCCATATGGCGAGGCATGCCGAGGATCAGGGTAAGGCTTTGATGTGGTTCTGGGAGCGGCTCAGCGTGAAGGACGCCGTTTCGAACTGGCTAACAGCCTGAAAATAAAGAAAATGATATGACTTCAACTCGGAGTGAAGCCGGGCAAATGAGTCAACCGCTTGCCGGGACACTTCGTTTATACTGCAGCTACAACCAACGCCGAAGGGAGCTCTCTGATGCGGCAGCTGTCGGAACTGGATGCCTCGTTCCTGTATCTGGAATCGGAAACCACACCGATGCACATTGGAGGCGTCTACCTCTTCGATGCCAGCGAGCGGGAGAAACCGCTGGCCTTCAGCACCTTTGTCGCCTACCTTCGAAGCCGCCTGCATGTCGTTCCAGTCTTTCGCCAGCGCCTGAAAGAGATTCCCCTTCGCCTCGGCCGGCCTTACTGGATTGACGACCCGGAATTCGGCATTGAACGCCACCTTGCCTACGTTAATCTCGGCGAACATGGCCGCAAAGCGAGCCTGATGACCCTGGCCTCCCGGATTCTGGAGGAGCCGTTAAAGAGGGACCGCCCCCTCTGGCACATTACCTTCGTGGACGGTTTCAAACTCGACGAGGAGGATGCGGGCAGTGACGGCTTCGCTCTGATCGTGAAATTGCACCATGCCGCCATTGACGCCTTCAGCGGAGAGGAAATACTCGGCAAGTTGCTCGAATACACACCCGAGCCCAGCCCGATCGCACCGCCGCGGCCCTGGCAGCCCAGACCAGAGCCCTCAGAAGAGCGGGTCGTGCTGCAGGCGGGCGCGAATATCCTTCGCACGCCGCTGCAGTTCACCTCCCTGGCATTCAACGCTGCCGAGGCCACCGCCCGGGGCCTGATCCAGAAACAGCTGCGCAAGCTGCCGTTACCGCTACCGCTGTTTTCAGCCCCGCACAGCCCCTTCAACCGCCAGATCACCGCAAATCGACAGATTGTCGCGGCCAGCGTGGAGCTTTCGAGACTGAAAGCGATCAAGGCGTTCCTTGGCGACGTCACCCTGAACGATGTGGTTCTGGGACTGTGCGCCGAAACCCTGAAACGCTATCTGATCAGCGAGGGCGTCAATGCCGACAAGTCCCTGGTGGCCATGACGCCCATTTCGGTGCGTTCCAACAGCCTGCGGCGGGCAACCGGAAACCAGATGTCCGCCATGCTGCTGGATCTGGCGACCGATGAAACCAACCCGGCCCACCGGATTCGCCGGATTCACTGGAACGCAGTTGCCTCGGAACCCTACCGTGAAGCCATTGCCGCTGATCGGTTAACCGAACTCCTGCCCTCTACCATGCTGGCACTGTCCGCGAGGCTCTACTCGGAGCTGCAGATTGCCCAGCGCTATCAGCCGGTCTTCAACCTGCCCATCACTAACGTTCCCGGACCCCAGGTTCCGCTTTACCTGCAGGGTGCACGCCTGGTTCAGCAATACAATACCGCACCGCTGTTCGACAGCATGGGACTGGTGATTGTCGCGGTAAGCTATGAAGGCAGACTGACACTGAATTTCACCACCTGCCCGGATGTGGTGGCGAACGGAGAATCGCTGCACGCTCACGTGTGCGAGAGCCTCAATGCCATTGAGGTGGCCATGCATCGGCTCGGAGCGGAGGACACCAAAGAGCCGATAGCGGCCTCGCCGACACAGACCCTGGCGGATGATGCCATGACGGCATTGGAAGGACTTCTGAAGAAAGCTCTGAAACGTTTCCGGGCCTGAACCGGACCCGGAAACGGTCAAGCAAGACTCGCTTATTCGAACGCCCAACGAAGAAACGCCTTCTTTTCTTCGTCACTCGCTGTTTCCCAAATGGTTTTCAACCGTTCAAGCGCGTTTTCAGCACTTGCCGTAGCGCTCTCGGCGGTAGGCGCTGGAATCGGCGTGCGGGAGGCGGTCATCTGCTCACTCGGATTCCAGACGGTCGACGTTGCCACGGACGTTCCCGCCGAAGAGACGATCTCTGCGGAGAACTCCGGCATTTCCTGCTCGGCCTCCTGACGCGACTCGGGCCGATCAAATTCGAACCCATAGGTCTCCCCGGCTTCCGCCGCTTTGGTAGCATTCTGACGAGTGCAAGACAACGGCGGGCTTCGCTCCCCCACTCCGGCGTTTTCAACGCTGATCCCGATTGAGACCCAACCCGTAAAATTGTAAAAAAATGTTGAATTCGCCCCGAATTGGGTTAATTTTAAACAGATCGGCTGATATTAACGCGGCGCCCGAGAAGCAAGAACAAAAAGCGGGCAGTACAGGAGACGCCATGGACACCCATCGCAGGACCGGAGAAGAAGGGCCGGTTCCCTTTCGCAGTAGTCGATTCTTCTGCGTAGGGAGCAAATGGTACTTTACCACCCGGGAAGGGTTTGACAGTGGCCCGTTCGCTTCACGGGAGCGGGCGGAAACAGGCCTCAAGCGCTTTCTGCACGTGGTCCGTATGCTGCCGGAAGAACAACAGCTTCACTGACAGGCCTTCGTGCCCGTCTAGACCATGACGGGCACCAGCCACACGTCTACTGCCCAAAGGCAGATCAGGGCCATGACGCCGGCAATAACATCGTCAACCATAATACCCAGACCACCAGGCAGGTGCTGGTCCAGCCAATTGATGGGCCACGGTTTTGCAATGTCAAAAAGCCGGAACAGAGCGAACGCCCCCAGAACCCCATAGATAGTGTCAGGGAAGAGGCCAAGGGCAATCCACATCCCGACGAATTCGTCCCACACAATGCCGCCATGGTCGTGAACCTTCAGGTCTTCAGCCGTCTTTCCGCAGAGCCAGATACCCACGATAAAAGCAGCCAGTACCACCAGCCAGTAGCCCACGGGCGGTAACCAGGCGAAGACGTACCAGAGCGGAATGGCGGCCAGGCTGCCCCAGGTGCCGGGCGCCCTCGCCGTTGCACCGCTGCCAAAACCAAAAGCGAGCAGATGCACCGGGTTACGCAAGAATCCCGGCGGGAGTATGACTGCCGGCGCCTCCGGTTCCGGGGTCTCGCCTTCCTGACTCATGATTCACTCCTGAAATGGTCAAACCCGGCGGGCACCGCTTCCAAACCGCAATCGACACCGTCGAGATACAGGCCCGGCTCAGCTTCAACGAAGCCGATCACGGTGAGTTGGCGCTTCAGTGATTCCGGGGCACGCTCCCAGTTTTCTCGCGAGAAACACAGGCACAGTTCGTAATCGTCTCCGGAGCGCAGTGCACAGTCCAGGGCCTTCTCACCCTTTAGCCGAACAAGCGCTGGCGAAAGAGGCATCCTGGCACTCTCGATCCGGGCACCGACCCCTGATGCGGAAAGAATGTGCCCGAGATCTGCCAGCAAGCCATCAGAGATATCAACCGCCGCAGTGGCATATTGGCGTATAGCACCTGCCAGATCCAGTCTCGGCCAGGGATGGTGATAGCGTTCGAGCACGGCAAGCATGTCAGCGGAAGGGGCAGGCTCCGAAAGATAGTCTAAAGCGGCGCCGGCATCCCCCAGGGTTCCGGACACGGCAATCAGATCTCCGGGACGGGCGCCGGAGCGTCGAATCCCGGCTCCCTGCTCTACAGTGCCATGCACCTGCAGGCTCAGGGTGAGCGGCCCGGAGGTGGTATCCCCGCCGGCCAGCGCCAGACCAAACGCCTCGCTGGCCTTTCGCAATCCCATCGAGAAGTCTTCAAGCCACTGCTCATCCACGGCTGGCAGCGTCAGTGCAAGCGTGAAACATTCCGGGTCGGCACCCATGGCAGCAAGATCGCTGGCAGCGGCGGCAAGTGCCCGCCAGCCCAGATAATCGGGACGGTAGTTTCGGGGAAAGTGGACACCCTCCACGAGGGCGTCCACAGAAAAGACAAGGTCCCGGCCTGCGGGAATACGCTGAATCGCGCAATCGTCCCCGGGGCCCAGGATCAGGGATCCGGATTCCTGTCGCCCGGCAAGCGGCAGAAAGTAACGGCGAATCAGTTCGAATTCGCCCATCGACTAGCGAGCGCGGGTCTCGGCAAGCCGGAGTCGGCCGCTCAGCTTGTCGAGAATGCTGTTAACAAATTTATGGCCCTCGGTGCCACCAAAGCGCTTGGCCATTTCAATGCCCTCGTTAATGACCACCTTGTAGGGCACATCAAGCCGATGCTTGAGCTCATAGGCTCCCAGACGGACAATCGCCAGTTCCACGGGATCAACCTCTTTAATAGGCCGATCCAGGAACGGCTCGATCAGCTTGTCCAGTTCGCCCTGCTCGCGATGTACCCCACGGAGCAGATCCCGGAAATACAGCAGGTCGACCTTGCTCATGTCGTTGTCGACCATGAACTCGGCTTCAATGTCAGAAATCGCCGTCTTGCTGAAATGGCGCTGATAGAGCCCCTGCATGGCGAGGGCCCTGGCACGGCGTCGATCACCGGCTTTCGGTTGGCCAGACGGAGCCGGCTGCGGTGATGTACCTTCGGTTTCGCTCATTACTCACCCAGCTTCTTGAACAGGCTGACCATTTCAAGGGCGGTGATTGCCGCTTCGGCACCCTTGTTACCGGCCTTGGTTCCGGAACGCTCGATGGCCTGTTCGATGGAATCCACCGTCAGCACACCGAAGGTTACCGGCACGTCGGTATCAAGACTGACCGCGCCAAGACCGCTGGAGGCCTCGCCGGCAACATACTCGAAATGCGGTGTGCCGCCACGGATGACTGCACCCAGGGCAATAATCGCATCGTACTCACCGGTTTCGGCAACGCGCTTGACGGCCAGGGGCATTTCATAGGCTCCCGGCACGCGGACGATGGTGACGTCGTCATCGGAAATACCGTGACGGCGCAAGGTATCCAGCGCGCCCTCGACCAGGCTTTCCACAACAAAGCCGTTAAAACGGCCCACTACCAGCGCATAGCGCCCGCTGCACTCGGTAAAATCACCTTCAATTACTCTGATATCTGCCATCGATGGCTCCTTCACGTGTCGCGGCATAGGGGCCACGACCGGGTTTATCATTCGGGGGTGTAGGGAACGTATTCGACCACTTCCAGATCGAAACCGGAAATGGCGGAAAATTTGATCGGCGGGCTCAGCAGGCGCATTTTGCCAACACCAATATCCCGGAGAATCTGGGAGCCGGTACCTACCGTGAAGTAAACGCCGGAGCTTCCCTTGCCGGAGGAGCCCTTACCCTCATCAAAGAATTCCTGGATCCGGTCTTCCAGGTTGTAGCTGTCCTCGGCGCTGTTCAGCAGGACGACCGCGCCCCGGCCTTCCTCTGCCACCTTTTCAAGGGCGTGATGCAGGGGCCAGCTGCGAGAATCCTTGCGGCGCGCACCGAGGAGGTCCCGAAGGGTGTCCGTGATGTGGACCCGGACATAGACCGGTTCATCGGGAGAAATGTCTCCCATCAACATCGCCAGATGGGTGGCTCCCTGGATATTGTCACGGTACGTCCGAAGCTTGAACACGCCGTACTCAGTGTCGAGGTCGTTTTCTTCCACACACTCAACAGTTCGCTCATTCATGGTGCGGTAGTGGATCAGATCGGCAATGGTGCCAATCTTCAGGTCGTGCTCTTCGGCGAATCGCTCCAGGTCTTCGCGGCGGGCCATAGAGCCGTCGTCATTCATGATCTCGCAGATCACGCCGGCCGGCTCGCAACCTGCCAGTGCGGCGAGGTCACAGGATGCTTCGGTGTGCCCCGCGCGGCTCAAAACACCGCCGGGATCAGACATCAACGGGAAAATATGGCCAGGCTGAACCAGATCACTGGCCTTTGCGTTGCGTGCTACCGCTGCCTGCACCGTGCGTGCACGGTCTGCCGCCGAGATGCCAGTGGTCACACCCACGGCAGCCTCAATCGAGAGGGTAAACTTGGTTCCGAAGCCGGAGGCGTTCTGCTGGACCATCAACGGCAAACCCAGTTGCTCGCAGCGATCCCGGGTCATCGGCATACAGATCAGGCCACGACCAAAACGAGCCATGAAATTGATGGCTTCGGCCGTGCAATGCTCAGCAGCCATCACGAGATCGCCCTCATTCTCGCGATCTTCGTCATCCATCAGTATGACCATCTTGCCCTGACGGATATCTTCAATGATGTCTTCAATGCTGTTCAGTGCCATATGGTTTTGCACCCTTGCGGCGCTCCGGCAAATAATTGCTGCCGGAACAACCTGAGTTTATGGATTACCGGCGGGTGAGGATCAGACGCTGATCCTCACCTACCTGACGTCGGTCCAGCACCTTCCATTGTACTTTATCTGCCATGGTCTCCAGCGGCAGATGTGCGGTCGGACGTCCCGTGCTGCCGAGGAAAACCGGCGCCTGATAGAGCCAGAGTTCGTCGACCAGATTTTCGTTAATAAAGGTGCCGGCCAGAGTGGGTCCCGCCTCCACCAGCAGCTCGTTGATTCCGAGCTCGCCGAGCGAGTCCAGCAGCTCGGCCAGGTCGATCCCGTTATCTTTCCAGGCGACACCGGTAAGGCTGATGCCCAGGGCCGCGAGGTCCTGGGCTGGCGCAGTGGCCAGCGTTGATGACGCACAGAACACCTGCACGTTACCGCCCTGGAGGATCTTCGCAGACGACGGTGTGCGCGCATCGCGGTCGGCAATCACCCGAAGCGGTTGCCTGGACGGCTCCGTCGCGTCGCCAATATCCCCCAGTTCCTCGCGGCGGACCGTCAATGAGGGGTCGTCGGCGAGCACGGTTCCGACACCGGTCAGAATGGCATCACTGATCGCTCTAAGACGCTGGACATCCCGACGTGCCTCAGGACCGGTAATCCACTGGCTCTCACCGGAAGCCATGGCGGTACGGCCATCAAGACTTGCAGCCATTTTGAGCCGCACCCAGGGTCGGCCGGTGTTCATGCGTTTCATGAAGCCCGGATTCAGGCGGGCAGCTTCTTCCGCCAGCAGGCCTTCAGTAACCCGGATCCCAGCTTCCCTGAGCATATCCAGCCCCCGGCCAGACACCGAGGGGTTCGGGTCCTTGGTTGCGGCGTAGACGTGGGCAACACCAGCATCAATCAGCGCCCTGGCGCAGGGCGGCGTCCGGCCAAAATGGCTGCACGGCTCCAGTGTTACATACGCTGTCGCACCCCGGGCATCCGGACCGGCCTGGCTCAGGGCACGGGTCTCGGCGTGGGCTTCTCCGGCACGCTCATGCCACCCCTCACCAAGAACCAGATCTCCCCGGGCAATGACACACCCAACCCGTGGATTAGGGTGGGTAGAGTACCGACCGCGCCACGCAAGCTGGACAGCCCGCGCCATCATGGCCCTGTCGCGGTTCTCGATCATGCCTTGCCTTTCGGGGCGTGGTTATCCGCCAGCGCTTTGGCAACATCCACGGCCGCCTCACCGTTGCTGGCCGACAACCTCTCGATCTCTTCCTTGAATTCGTTGATATCCTGAAAGCTGCGATATACCGAGGCGAAGCGGACATAGGCAACCTTGTCCAACTGGCGCAATTCGGTCATCACCTCTTCACCCAACTGCATGGACTTCACTTCCCGCTCTCCGGTCGCCCGCAACCGGTATTTGATCCGATTGAGAGCCGCATCAATCTGTTCAATGCTCACGGGGCGCTTTTCCAGCGCTTTCATCAGCCCGGCGCGCAGCTTTTCCTCATCAAACGGTTGTCGGGTACCATCCTGTTTGACCACCCTTGGCATCACCAACTCGGCAGATTCGAAGGTAGTAAAACGCTCCCGACAGGACAGACATTCCCTGCGGCGACGCACCTGATCACCCTCGGCCACCAGCCGGGAGTCAATCACCTTGGTATCTGCTTCACCACAGAAGGGACAATGCATAGTCAGGAGCTCCGAAGAGGAAGCCGGGCCGAAAAGTCGGCCCGGCAGGTCATGCCTGTAGTCTAGCTATAAAACGATTAGCCGTAGACAGGGAAACGGGCGCAGAGTGCACTTACCTGCTCACGAACCCGGCTGTTGACCGCCTCGTCGTCCAGGTTATCGAGGATGTCGCAGATCCAGCCAGCGAGGTCGCGACACTCGGACTCGCCGAAACCACGGGTGGTGATTGCCGGGGTGCCAATGCGAAGACCGGAGGTGACAAACGGAGACCGCGGATCATTGGGAACCGCGTTCTTGTTGACGGTGATGTGGGCACGACCGAGCGCCGCATCCGCATCTTTCCCGGTAATGTCCTGTTTGATGAGGCTGACCAGGAACAGATGGTTCTTGGTGCCACCGGAAACCACATCATAGCCACGATCCACAAACACCTGGGCCATGGCGGAGGCGTTCTTCACAACCTGCTGCTGGTAGGTCTTGAAATCGTCGCTCATGGCTTCCTTGAAGCACACGGCCTTCGCGGCAATCACGTGCATCAGCGGGCCACCCTGGCCGCCCGGGAATACCGCAGAGTTCAGCTTCTTCTGCAGATCAGCGTCATCGCAGGCCAGGATAAGCCCACCACGGGGACCGCGCAGGGTCTTGTGGGTCGTGGTTGCAACAACGTGGGCGTGGGGAACCGGATCCGGGTAAACGCCGGCGGCTACGAGACCCGCTACGTGGGCCATATCAACGAACAAATAGGCACCCACCTTGTCGGCAATCTCGCGGAAGCGGGCAAAATCCAGCTCCTGGGAGTAAGCGGAGAAGCCGGCGATGATCATTTTTGGCTTATGCTCGAGAGCCAGCGATTCGATCTCATCGTAGTCGAGAAGGCCGGTGTCGGTGTTAATACCGTATTGCACGGCATTGTAGATCTTGCCCGAGAAGTTGACGCTGGCGCCGTGCGTGAGGTGTCCACCATGGGCGAGACTCATGCCCAGAACCGTATCACCGGGCTTGAGCAGGGCCATGAAGACAGCGGAGTTGGCCTGGGAGCCGGAATGCGGCTGAACGTTGGCATAGGCAGCACCAAACAGCTCCTTGGCACGCTCAATCGCCAGGTCTTCGGCAATATCCACGAACTCGCAGCCGCCATAGTAGCGCTTACCCGGATAGCCTTCCGCGTACTTGTTGGTCAGCACGCTGCCCTGGGCTTCCATCACCCGGGGGCTGGTATAGTTCTCGGACGCGATCAGCTCGATGTGAGCTTCCTGGCGCTTCTCTTCCGCCTGCATGGCGTTCCAGAGTTCGTCGTCAAAGCCGGCGATTTTCATTTCACGATTAAACATGGATGCGCTGCCCCTGTGTGCTTGGCTGGCCCGGAGAGCTTTGGCGATCTCCGCAGGCTCCCTGAAAAATTGGGCCGCTATTCTATCTTACAAACGGGTGAAAAATCATCCTTTATACCGTCCGCAGATACCGGCATGCGGCCAACTCCGGTTTCTGCTCAATTGCTATCAAAGGTAGGTTTCGATACCTTACCGGATCAATAGCAATCAGTCCGATCAAGGGCGGCGGGGCTGGCCTTCCGGGATCGTCAAAATCAGGGATGATTTTGTCGAGCTTACATGGACGTATTTACAGCGTATCCCGGAAGGCCAGCCCCGCCGCCCAAGCCATCAGTTTCCGAATTCACGAACCTGTTATATCAAGAGGTGTACGCCAACATGGCCCAATACGTTTACACCATGAACCGCGTGGGCAAGGTGGTCCCGCCCAAGCGCGAGATCCTGAAGGACATTTCACTGAGCTTCTTCCCTGGCGCCAAAATCGGCGTTCTGGGTCTCAACGGTGCCGGTAAATCCACCCTGCTTCGCATTATGGCGGGCGTGGATCAGGATTACATCGGTGAAGCCCGCCCGCAGCCCGGCATCAACGTGGGCTACCTGCCCCAGGAGCCCGAGCTGGACGAAGAGAAAACCGTCAAGGAAATCGTCGATGAAGCGGTTTCCGGTGTGCATGACGCCCTGGCCGAACTGGATCAGGTTTACGCCGCCTACGCCGAACCGGATGCCGATTTCGACGCCCTGGCCAAGAAGCAGGGCGAGCTGGAGGCCTACATCCAGGCCACCGATGGCCACGATATTGAACGCAAGATGGAAGTTGCCGCGGACGCCCTGCGTCTTCCACCCTGGGATCAGAAAGTAAGCGTTCTTTCCGGTGGTGAGCGCCGCCGGGTCGCACTGTGCCGTCTGCTGCTGTCCGGCCCGGACATGCTGCTGCTGGACGAGCCCACCAACCACCTGGATGCCGAATCCGTGGCCTGGCTCGAGCGCTTCCTGCATGACTACGAAGGCACCGTGGTCGCCATCACCCACGACCGGTACTTCCTCGACAATGTCGCCGGCTGGATCCTGGAACTGGACCGTGGCCACGGCATTCCGTTTGAAGGCAATTACAGCCAGTGGCTGGAAAACAAGGAGAAGCGCCTGGAGATGGAATCCAAGCAGGAAGCCTCTCACCAGAAAGCCATCAAACAGGAACTGGAGTGGGTGCGCAGCAATGCCAAGGGCCGTCAGTCCAAGAGCAAGGCCCGTCTGGCCCGCTTTGAGGAGATGAGCTCCCAGGAATTCCAGAAGCGCAACGAAACCAACGAACTCTACATTCCGCCCGGACCTCGCCTGGGCAACAAGGTGATCGAGGTGGACGGCATCAGCAAGTCCTTCGGTGACCGCCTGCTGTATGAAGACGTGTCCTTCAGCGTACCGCCCGGTGCCATCGTGGGCATTATCGGCGGTAACGGTGCCGGCAAATCCACCCTGTTCAAGATGATTGCCGGTTTCGACAAGCCGGACTCTGGTGACATCACCGTCGGCGAAACCGTGGAACTGGCCTACGTGGACCAGATGCGTGACCTGGATGGCAGCAAAACCGTTTGGGAAGAGCTCTCCGACGGCAACGATATCATCAAGGTTGGCAATTACGAGACGCCCTCCCGGGCTTACGTAGGCCGTTTCAACTTCAAGGGCAGCGACCAGCAGAAGCGGGTTGGCGACCTGTCCGGCGGTGAGCGCAACCGCCTGCACCTGGCCAAGCTGCTGAAACAGGGCGGCAACGTGCTGCTGCTGGATGAGCCCACCAACGATCTGGACGTGGAAACCCTTCGCGCCCTGGAAGAAGCCCTGCTGAATTTCCCGGGCTCTGCCCTGGTTATCTCGCACGACCGTTGGTTCCTCGACCGTGTGGCCAGCCACATCCTGGCGTTCGAGGATGATGGCGAGGTGGTGTACTTCGAAGGCAACTTCACCGAGTACGACGAGGACTTCAAGAAGCGCAAGGGTGATTCGGCGATGCAGCCGCAGCGCATGAAGTACAAGAAGCTGGCCTGATGGCGAAAACGAGAACCGCCTACGTCTGCACCGAATGCGGTGCAGACTATTCCAAATGGCAGGGCCAGTGCACGGCCTGCCAGGCCTGGAACACCATCAGCGAAGTCCGCGGCGTCAGCAGCAACAGCAAAGGCGCCCGCGGTGGCCGCTTTGAGGGCTTTGCCGGCAGCCTGTCCGAGGTCCAGAGCCTGGATGATGTCAGCCTGGCAGAGCAGCCCCGCATCGGCTCCGGCATGCAGGAGTTTGATCGGGTTCTGGGCGGAGGTCTCGTCGAGGGCTCGGCTGTTCTGATGGGCGGCCACCCGGGCGCGGGCAAGAGTACCCTTCTACTCCAGGCCGTCTGCCACCTGGCGGCAAGCGTCCCCGCTTTGTACGTCACTGGTGAGGAATCCCTCCAGCAGGTGGCCATGCGTGCCAAACGGCTCGGTCTTCCGACCAAAGACCTGAAGATGCTGTCTGAAACCAGTGTCGAACGAGTCATGCAGGTGGCCGAGGCCGAAAAACCCCGGATTCTGGTGGTGGACAGTATTCAGGTGATGCACATGGCAGATATCGAGTCCGCCCCTGGCAGTGTCTCTCAGGTACGGGAAAGCGCCGCCTACCTCACCCGTTTCGCCAAGCAGACCGGCACCATTCTGTTTCTGGTCGGCCATGTCACCAAAGACGGCAGCCTGGCCGGCCCGAAGGTTCTGGAACACATGATCGACTGCTCTATCCTGCTGGAAGGCTCCAGCGACAGCCGTTATCGAACCCTTCGGGGGATCAAGAACCGGTTTGGTGCAGTGAACGAGTTGGGCGTGTTCGCCATGCTGGAACAGGGCCTGAAGGAAGTGAAGAACCCCAGCGCGATCTTCCTGAACCGCGGCGAAGACGCTGCCCCTGGAAGCGTGGTGATGGTGGTCTGGGAAGGTACCCGCCCCATGCTGGTGGAAATTCAGGCCCTGGTGGACATGGCTCAGGGCGGCTACCCCAGACGGGTCGCAGTTGGCCTCGATCAGAACCGGCTGGCCATGCTCCTTGCCGTATTGCACCGCCATGGCGGCATGCACGTATCCGACCAGGACGTGTTCGTGAACGTGGTTGGTGGCGTAAAAGTAAACGAAACCAGCGCCGATCTCGCGCTGCTGGCCGCCATTGTCTCCTCCTTCCGCGACCGAGCCCTACCCCAGGACCTGGTGATCTTCGGCGAAGTCGGCCTCTCCGGGGAAATCCGCCCGGTGCCCAGTGGCCAGGAGCGCATCTACGAAGCCGCCAAACACGGCTTCACGCGGGCTCTGGTGCCGAAATCCAATGCCCCGCGCAAGGCCATCGACGGCATGAAGGTGATTCCCGTTACCAAACTGAGTGATGCTCTTACTGCTCTGGAAGACCTTTAAGCCTGCCATCTTCGGAGTGAACGGTCAGGTTGACTTCGGAGCTTCCAAAAACCGCTACAAGCACATCCCTGTGCGCTTGTCCTCGGCCATCCTTGGCCTCCGACATTTTTGAAAGCTCCGAAGTCAACCTGACCTGCAGGCAGCGGTGCCAAAGTCCGGCTGCAAAAGCTCTAATCAATGAGGTGGGCAAACTCTCTTTCCAGCAACGCCTGATCTCCGAGGTTAAGTTCCACTAGGCGTTTTAAGTGGGTAGCACTATCGAGATCTATGTACTGGCATTTGAAACCCAGCCGGTGCGGCTCCACGTGCCTAAGCTCTACCGCCATAACAATACCTGCCTCATGATCATTCAGATGAATAATCACTTCGCAGGGCTGCTTTAAGGGGACCTGCCAACCCTCCGGCCGCTTCACCAGAACACCTTTCAGCGAAATATCCAGCACCTCCGTCGTCCAGACGGATTCCTGGCAGTGGAGCTCACACGGCGCATCAAACTCGATCCGGTGGAACCGGCGCTTTTCTGGGGTCTTGGTGGGCAAGTGGTTACTCCTGTTCACCGGTCTTGTTTTACCTGACTATAGACCGGACAGGTCGATGCATCCAGAGGATTTTGGAGGAGGTTAACTATCGGAAGGATATATCTGTTAGGTCAGACTCGGGCCGTTATGGGCCCCTTTCCAAAAATGTCGGAGGCCAAGGATGGCCGAGGACAAGCGCACATGGATGTGCTCGTAGCGGTTTTTGGAAAGGGGCCCATAACGGCCCAGCCATCAAACAAGCAGGCTAGAAGAGGCTAAGCCGCGGAATTCAGCGGTGATACTCTGGGCTCAGCTCGACCACAGCTTCAATGAACGCCTTTGCATGCTCCGGATCGACATCCGGCGTAATCCCGTGACCAAGGTTAAATATGTGCCCATTGCCGGAACCGAAGCGCTTGAGGATATCAGCCACTTCCTGCCGGATCCGCTCAGGCGGTGCATACAGCATCGCCGGATCCATGTTGCCCTGAAGGGCCACTCGATCACCAATCCGGGCCCGGGCATTACCGATATCGGTAGTCCAGTCCAGACCAACGGCATCCGCACCGGAATCGGCAATGGATTCCAGCCACTGACCGCCATTCTTGGTAAACAGGATCACTGGCACCCGGCGACCATCGCTCTCGCGAATCAGGCCGTCAACGATCTTCCTCATGTAGCGGAGCGAGAACTCTTCGTACGCCCAGCTGCTCAAAACGCCTCCCCAGGTATCGAAAATCTGTACAGCCTGGGCACCGGCCTTGATCTGGCCGTTGAGGTAGTCAATGACCGCGTCCGCCAGATGATCCAGCAAGCGGTGCATAACCTCTGGCTGGCCATACATGAGCTTCTTGGCCTCCCGGAAATCCTTGGAAGAGCCCCCTTCAATCATATAGGTGGCGAGGGTCCACGGGCTTCCGGAGAAGCCGATCAGGGGAACACTGCCATTCAGCGCACCGCGGATGGTGGAGACCGCGTTCATGACGTAATCCAGGTCCACCTCAGCGTTGATCTTCGGCAGAGCGGCAACATCGGCTTCGGAGCGGATCGTGTTCCGGAATTTCGGGCCCTCGCCGGTTTCGAAGTACAGGCCGAGACCCAGAGCATCCGGAATGGTCAGGATGTCTGAGAACAGGATGGCCGCATCCAGCGGGAAACGCTCCAGGGGCTGTAGCGTCACTTCACAGGCCAGCGGCGTGTTCTTGCACAAGCTGAGAAAATCCCCGGCCTTCGCCCTTGTCGCACGGTATTCCGGCAGGTAACGCCCCGCCTGTCGCATCATCCAGACCGGTGTGCGGTCCACGGGCTGGCGCATCAGGGCGCGCAGGAAACGGTCATTTTTCAGCTCGGTCATAGGAAATCCAGCGTGTTCTGTACAAAGGGGAAAATTGGATGGGGAGCCATAATACCCGGTTTGCGGGAATAAAAAAGGGCGGCTTTCCCTTAGGAAACCGCCCTTCTGATCAGGATCAACCGTGCAATCAGATATCCAGGTAATCCATGATGCCTTCGGCAGCCTGACGGCCTTCCCAGATAGCGGTTACGACCAGATCGGAACCACGGACCATGTCCCCGCCCGCAAAGATTTTCTCGTTGCTGGTCTGGAACATGAACTCGGCGCCTTCCGGAGCAGTTACCCGGCCTGAATCGTCGGTATTCACCTTCAGCTCATCGAACCAGTCGGCCGGGCTCGGACGGAAACCGAAAGCCACCAGGACCGCGTCCGCAGGAATAACCTCCTCACTACCCGGAACCACTTCCGGACGGCGACGACCATTTTCGTCGGGATCGCCCAGACGGGTCTGAACCACCTTCACACCCTCAACCCGGTCTTCACCAATAATGGCGATGGGCTGACGATTGAAGAGGAACTTGACGCCCTCTTCCTTGGCGTTGGCCACTTCCCGGCGAGAACCCGGCATGTTGGCTTCATCCCGGCGGTAGGCACAGGTGACGCTCTCGGCCTGCTGACGGATCGAGGTGCGGTTGCAGTCCATGGCCGTATCGCCGCCACCGAGGACAACAACCCGCTTGCCTTTCATGTCAATGAAGTCTGCTTCGTCTTTCTCGAAGCCGAGACGACGGTTGACGTTCGAAACGAGGAACGGCAGTGCATCGTACACGCCCGGCAGGTTCTCACCCGGGAAACCTCCCTTCATGTAGGTGTAGGTGCCCATGCCCATGAAAACGGCATCGTACTCGTCAATGATCTCTTGCAGCTGAACGTCCTTGCCCACCTCGGTAGACAGGCGGAATTCCACGCCCATCTCCTCGAACACCTTGCGGCGACGGGTCATAACGGATTTTTCCAGCTTGAACTCGGGAATGCCGAAGGTCAGCAGGCCACCGATTTCCGGATAGATATCGAATACAACCGGCTTGACGCCATTGCGAACCAGAACGTCCGCGCAGCCCAGACCCGCAGGCCCAGCGCCGATGACGGCAACCTTCTTGTCTGTCCACTTCACGGCGGACATATCCGGTTTCCAGCCCAGGGCAAAGGCGGTGTCGGTAATGTACTTCTCGACAGACCCGATGGTAACCGCACCGTACCCGTCGTTCAGCGTGCAGGCACCTTCACACAGGCGATCCTGCGGACAAACCCGGCCGCAAACTTCAGGCAGGGAGTTGGTCTGGTGACACAACTCGACGGCCCGCATGATATTGCCTTCGGAAACCAGCTTGAGCCAGTTCGGAATATAGTTGTGAACCGGGCACTTCCACTCGCAATAGGGGTTACCACACTCAAGACAGCGATGGGACTGGGACGCCGCGTTATCTGCTGTGAAGGGGTGGTAAATTTCACCAAACTCTTTCTTCCGCTTCTTGGCCGGGACCTTTTTCGGGTCGACACGTCCAACCTCGACAAACTGGAAGTCATTACTCAGTCGTTCTTTCATCTGGATGCTCTCATCAACTCGATTTCGACAAGGGCGGCAGCCAGGCTGCTCGCCCCAAACCCTCTCAGCCTCTTATTCCGGACGCGCCCGGGTGCTGGCCAGCAGACTGCGCAGATTCGCAGCCTTGGGTTTCACCAGCCAGAAGCGGCCAATGTAGTCGTCGAAATTCTCAAGAATGTGCTCTGCCCACTCACTGCCGGTTTCCGAGATGTGCTCCCGGATAACACCACGCAGGTGATTGCGGTAGGACTCCATGTCCTCGCTGGAAATCCGCTGAATTTCCACCAGCTCGTGGTTGTATTTGTCCACGAACGTGTTGTTGATATCCATGACGTAAGCAAAGCCACCGGTCATACCAGCACCGAAATTGTGCCCGGTAGAGCCAAGAACGGTCACCAGACCGCCGGTCATATACTCGCAACAGTGATCGCCAGCGCCTTCCACAACAGCATGGGCGCCAGAGTTACGAACTGCAAAGCGCTCGCCGGCGGTTCCTGCCGCAAAGAGCTTGCCGCCAGTTGCCCCGTACAGGCAGGTGTTGCCGACAATGGAGGTTTCCTGGCTCTTGAAGACACTGCCGCGGGGCGGTTTGACCACCAGCTTGCCACCGGTCATGCCCTTACCGACGTAGTCGTTGGCATCACCCTCGAGGATCAGGTTGAGGCCACCCACGTTCCAGACACCGAAGCTCTGGCCAGCGGTGCCGGTAAGGTCCAGGGTAATGGGCGCGTCGACCATGCCCTGGTTGCCATGCAGCTGGGCGATTTCGCCAGACAGACGCGCACCAATGGAGCGGTCGCAATTGGTTACCCGGTAGGACCAGGCACCACCACTCTTTTCCTTGATAGCGGCGGCAGTATCCTTAACCATCTGCTCGGCGAGCTTACCCTCGTCGAACGGATGGTTCCGCTCCACCTGACAGGTCTGCGGCTTGTCCGCAGGAATATGGTCGTTAGACAGCAGGCGACTCAGATCCAGCTTCTTCTGACGCTCGGTATCACCGGGCAGGCGCTCCAGCAGGTCAACGCGACCCACAAGCTCTCCCAGGGTACGCACGCCCAGTTTGGCCATCCACTCCCGGGTCTCTTCGGCCACGAAGCGGAAGAAATTCATCGCCATTTCCACCGTGCCCTTGAAGTGCTCTTCACGGAGGTGGTCGTTCTGGGTAGCCACACCGGTCGCGCAGTTGTTCAGGTGACAGATACGCAGGTATTTGCAGCCCAGCGCCACCATCGGGGTGGTACCGAAACCGAAGCTCTCGGCACCAAGGATCGCGCCTTTTACCACGTCCAGACCTGTTTTCAGGCCGCCATCAGTCTGCAGGCGAATCTTGCCACGCAGGTCATTGGCTCGCAGCGCCTGCTGGGTTTCGGTAAGCCCCAGCTCCCAGGGAGAACCGGCGTAGCGGATCGACGTCAGCGGGCTCGCCGCTGTACCGCCATCGTACCCGGACACCGTGATCAGGTCGGCGTACGCCTTAGCCACACCTGCGGCAATCGTACCGACGCCGGGCTCAGAGACCAGCTTCACAGACACCAGAGCCTGCGGATTGACCTGTTTGAGGTCGAAAATCAGCTGGGCCAGATCCTCGATGGAATAGATATCGTGATGCGGCGGCGGTGAAATCAGCGTTACGCCCGGGACCGAATAACGCAGGCGGGCGATCAGTTCATTGACCTTGCCACCGGGCAACTGGCCGCCTTCGCCCGGCTTGGCACCTTGGGCCACCTTGATCTGCATGACATCCGCACTACGCAGATATTCGGCTGTAACGCCAAAACGTCCGGACGCGATCTGTTTGATTTTCGAGCGTTTTTCAGTGCCATAGCGAGCGGGATCTTCACCGCCCTCGCCCGAATTAGACCGGCTGCCCAGGGTATTCATGGCCACCGCCAAGGCTTCGTGGGCCTCGGGTGACAGGGCACCAAGTGACATACCGGCCGAATCAAAGCGGGGGAAGATGTTTTCAACCGGCTCTACTTCCGAAATATCAATCGGCTTGATGTCTTTCCGGAAGACAAGAAGGTCACGGAGCGTCGCAACCGGACGCTCGTTAACCAGACCCGCGTATTCCTTGTAGTGGCCATAGTCGCCGCTGGTCACCGCCTCCTGGAGCTTACCGACCACATCCGGGTTAAAGGCATGATACTCCTGGCCATGGACGTACTTCAGAAGACCGCCCTGAATGATGGGCTTGCGCGGCTTCCAGGCCACGGACGCCAATTGCTCCTGGTCCTGCTGGAAATCGTAGAACCCGGCACCCTGGATCCGGCTGGGCACACCCTTGAAGCACAGGTCAACGACATCATCGGCCAGACCGACCGCCTCAAACAGCTGGGCGCCACGATAGGAAGTGATGGTGGAAATTCCCATCTTCGACAGTATCTTCAGCAACCCTTTGTTGATGCCCTTCCGGTAGTTATTCTTGGCATCAATCGGATCCATCAGCAGTTCGCCGGTACGGATCAGGTCGTTCAGAACCTGGTAAGCCAGGTACGGATAGACCGCTGTTGCACCAAAACCGAAGAGCACGGCGAAATGATGGGGATCGCGAGCCCAACCGGTTTCAACAACGATGTTGGAATCGCAACGCAGTCCTTTCTTGACCAGATGGTGGTGGACCGCACCGGTTGCCATCAGGGCATTGACCGGCAGTTCACCTTCCTTCAAATCTTTGTCGGTGAGGATCAGCAGCACCTTACCATCCCGGACGGCCTGTTCCGCTTCCTCACAAACCTGGCGAATCGCCTGCTCCAATCCCTGTTCCGGGCGGTAGCTCATGGAAATACGCGCGACCTCGAAACCCGGGCGCTCATTGTTGGCAATCTTGAGGAACTTGGCAGGCGACAGAACCGGTGTCGTCAGAATAATGCGGTCTGCGTGATCGGCGGTTTCCTCGAATACGTTGCGCTCGGCACCCAGACAGGTCTCCAGGGACATGACAATCGACTCACGCAGAGGGTCAATCGCCGGGTTGGTCACCTGGGCGAACTTCTGCCGGAAGTAGTCCGCCACGTGGCGTACCTTGCTCGAGAGCACGGCCATTGGGGTATCGTCGCCCATGGATCCAACCGCTTCCTGGCCGTTCTCCGCAAGCGGACGCAATACCTGGTCACGCTCTTCGAAGGAGACCATGAACATCTTCTGGTGCACCAGAAGCTCGTCGGAATCCATCAGCCTGAAATCCGGGGTGTCCTGATTCAGAGTGGTCTCGACGCGGAGAGCGTTTTCCCGCAGCCAGCGCTTGTAAGGCTGAGCGGTCTTGAGACGCTGATCAATGTCCTTGGTGTGCAGGACTTCACCGGACTCTGTGTCGATCGCCAGCATCTGACCCGGTCCGACACGGCCTTTGGCTACCACATCGTCCGGCTGATAACCGTAAGTTCCGATCTCTGAGGCCAGCGTGATGAAATCATCCTTGGTGATGACCCACCGGGCCGGGCGCAGACCATTCCGGTCGAGCATACAGACGGCATAGCGGCCGTCCGACATGACCAGACCGGCAGGACCATCCCAAGGCTCCATGTGCATGGAGTTGTACTCGTAAAACGCACGCAGCTCTGAATCCATGCTGTCGACATTCTGCCAGGCTGGCGGAATCATCATGCGGACCGCGCGGAACAGGTCAACACCGCCGGCAAGCAGCACTTCCAGCATGTTGTCCATGCTTGAGGAGTCAGAACCGGTGAGGTTCACCAGAGGCTGCAGGGTCTGCAGATCTGGCAATTCCGGAGAGCTGAACTTGGCGGCCCGGGCGATGGCCCAGTTACGGTTGCCGTCGATGGTGTTGATCTCACCGTTGTGAGCCAGATACCGGAACGGCTGGGCCAGCGGCCAGCGTGGCATGGTGTTGGTGGAGAACCGCTGATGGAAAACACAGATGGCGGTCTCGAGATCGGGGTCACCCAGATCCTTGTAGAAGTTGGCCAGATCTGCCGGCATCATCAGGCCTTTATAGGCCAGGGTGCGGTGTGACAGGCTACAGATGTAGAACTCGGGATCGTCGACCATATCGCTTTCGGCGTGGCGACGACCCACGAACAGACTGATCGCAAAATCACGCTCCGCCTTGCCACCAGGCACCACGAAGACCTGCTCGATACGGGGCAGGCAATCAAGCGCCATAGGACCGAGACAGCTGTCATCGACTGGCACTTCGCGCCAGCCGAGAATCTCCAGGCCCTGCTCGGTCAACCGTTTCTCGATGGCCGCACGACCAGCCGAGGCCTTGGCTTCGTCGGGGTTCAGGAAGACCTGGCCGACAGCAAAAAGATCACCCGGCTCCTTACCAAACGATGCCTTGGCGGCTTTTTTCAGAAAGCCATCCGGGCTCTGGATCAGAAGGCCACAACCATCGCCGGTCTTTCCGTCTGCAGCGATACCACCTCGGTGGGTCATGCAGGTCAGAGACTCGATGGCAGTTTGCAACAACTTGTGGCTGGCCTCGCCCTTCATGTGGGCAATCAGACCGAATCCGCAGTTGTCCCTGAATTCATCGGGATGATACAAACCTGTCATCATAAGCGTTCTCTCGCGTAGAAATGCTTTTCAATCAAAGAGTTATTGACAAAAAGACAATAAATTCACCCTTTGACACTGAAAATGGGGGCTGGCTATTTTACACGCGTAGAAATACGTACTCAAACCAAAGCGTTTTTATTTTAGGGGGCGAGCACCTTCATTACGAGTGCAGCGTCCGACCACACACACGATGGAGATCGAACTCAGGTTATTGTTTTTATGGAATTAAACACAAAAATGGGACAGGCGCCGACAATCAGAAATTGCGTGATTGTCTGATCCAGGGAGACTGGTCCCGCAAGGCTTCAGGAAGACGCTCAACCGCTTTTCTGGCCTCGTCACGTGAGGAAAATTTGCCGTAGAAGCCAACAAACCAGTCTTGATCCTGCCTTTGGGTATGGGTATAGAGTATACCGGAAATGGAGCTGTGCCGATCCATCAGACTCAGCACCGTTTGTTCCTGATTCCCGGCAATCAACTGGACGGTCCATCCTTCCCGCGCCCTTACGCTCTCAAGATCCATAAACGCAGAGGGACGGGAGGGTGTGAAACCTGGCTCTGGCTCTGGCTCTGGCTCTGGCTCTGGCTCTGGCTCTGGCTCTGGCTC
>OJHE01000146.1_pt1 | contig 31533 bp, 28 predicted proteins | sample 1595221 | NCBI WGS metagenome assembly OJHE01 (sample SAMN05416831, study PRJEB24817) | seawater metagenome | isolation source: Sea water | place: Canada:Atlantic | collected 2013-07 | reverse complement strand
TGAATGCAGCATAACCTCTACTTAAAACTTCGGTTATTAATGGGGGGATTACAATGCGTGCACGTATAATAGACGTATATTTCAAATTTATCAAGCGTACGGCTATAATACGTATAAAGATATTCTTTCGGCAATGTAGGCATTCATGTCACGTAATAAGCGCTAAAACTCTCATATATTAGATTTTTGCAAAAATTTAAATGAACTTATGAAACTTTAGGTGCCTTCAAGTTTTTTACTTTTTTGACCACCTTTTATGCTCAAAAAAATACCTCAAAGTAGAAATAGTTTGAGGTATTTTGACTTGAGGCTCTAAAGTTTCAATACTTTAACTGAACGGCTAGCAAAACATAAGCTCTTCATATTGGACTGCTCATTTCAATTCCTACTCTCACACTTTTAGAAACAGACTCCTGTATTAATAGTGGGATGATTGTAAATGACAAATTTTACATAACCTATCACTCGATATTCTGACTTGAAAGTGGAATTGATGGTTCATGGTTTACATCATAATTTAAGGCTGACAGCAGCAACTGAAAACCTAAAATAATAAGGATGCCTACGATCATAACCGTACCTGCTGGTGTTGATATACCAACAAGATAGCTTCCAATCCATTTGTAAATACCAAAAACCAAACCACTTATTAACAAGACGCCGCCAAACAGTATTTCAAGAGATGCAAAATTAAATTCTCTAATAAAATACCTTAAAATAATTCGTTTAATGAAACGTTTAAAATATAGCCCAGGAAATCTAATCAACACTCGAGTAATACTAAGATTACTCTCCTCATCCGCGTAAATTGCTGGTATAGCAATATCGCGGACAACGGCTTGTGCATTACCTAATTGATACAACATATCACTCTCAAAAAAATATCCTTTTGAAAGCTCGTTCAGTTCAAGCTGTGAATAGGCAGAACTATGTAAAGCCGTATATCCATTTGTTGGATCCATTATTGTCCAGTATCCAGAAGCAAACTTACTTATCAAAGATAAAGCCGAATTACCAAACACTCTCACTTTTGGCATATTTTTCAAGTGTCGCGGGTAATAAAAACGATTACCTTTTGTATAGTCACACTTACCTTTAACAATAGGGTTAATAAGTGATGAAATATGCTCAGGATTCATTTGCCCATCACCGTCCATCTTAACTACAATATCCGCACCATTTTTAAAAGCATACTGATAACCCGTGCACATAGCTCCACCCACGCCTTGATTTTTTTCATGCGTTAAAACGGTAATTTGTGGGTGATTGTTAAAATGCTCCTTCACAAGCTTTCCAGTAGTCTCAGGGCATGCGTCATCAACAACAATAATATTACAAATGGCACTCTGTTTAAGCACGCTTTCAATAACACTAATTATCTGCTTACTAACTTCATAGCAAGGAATAACCACATAAATATCTACCATTTGATTTCACCCTAAATTTTACTCAAATGTTTGAAGGTCAAACAAGTTGAGGCCTAACACCCAATCAGATGTCCTAACTCAAGCATCAACATTTATTAATAACCAAACAAACTTAAAACTTTATCTGTTATCAATCGTATTAGTTGGCCCATATATTTGCATGCTCCCATCTCCTACCGTTCCCGGCAACCTTTGGAACAGCTTATAATTATTTCTAATATGGTTCATCAAATCAGGATCAGATAATTCCATAATTCTTTCTAGTGTTGTAATTACCCAGAGCGGACGCCCCGTTTTCTCCAACGTTATAAACTGCTCGTACTTATCTACACGAACAAAGTCTGCTCCAAAATGATCTTTCATTATAGTTCCAACACTCTGTACTCCGACTTTAACATCATTTTCATTTGCCAACTCCTCGACAATTTTCAAGGCTCCCTGGAAATCTTGTTTAGGAATCGAGTAATACCTAATTAAAGGATAAGACGAAATAATAACAATTACACAAAGAATTACTGTCTGAATGAAACTACGAGACACTTCATTTTTTACAATTTTACTCAAAATAAAACCTGTTATATAAAATAGGGCTATTCCTCCTGCAATAAAAATAATAGGTATTGCTATTGCAAAATAACGAGGGTGAATACCCACACCCATTACTATAAAAGCGATAGCTTGAATAACTAACGGTAACACCAACACAAAAAGGGAAATTAGATGTTTACGAGCCCAAATTATCATACCGATTGCTCCCGATAAGGACACAACCAAAAGACCAATATATCCATGAAAAGCGGCGGCAAGCCCTTCTAAAACTTCTATAATCAGTCCAAAATCAAATTTTGACGCACCACCACCTGAAGCAATGCCAGTGTCAGCCTGAGCATGCGACATCATCCCAGTGTAAAAGGGGGAATAGAGCAATAAAGTCACCCCACAAGCTAATGCCATCCAACCAATAAAAACCTTTATTGGAAAACGATCTTGCACATTATTTCTTCTATCAAAAATAAACAAACAAACAGCGATCACTGACTGAGAAACTGGGATGAACACCCCAAAAGGCTGGCTATAGCACGTTAAAACTGTTGCTAAAAAATATGTTATACCCAGTTTCAATTCCATTTTTTTTGTATCAGTAATTGATAGAAAAAGATACGAAGTCCAAAGGAAGAAAAATATCAATGCCGTATAACCACGTATATTTTGGGAGTAAAAAATATGGTTATATGACACTGCCATTAATGCAGAAATAAATAAGCCTGTTTTAAACGTAGATATTTGCGCACCTAGCTTAACAAGTGTAATGACGCCTAAAATACCAAATAAAGCTGCCGGCAAACGTAATGAAAATGTGCTTTCACCAAAAAGAATCGCACTCCAGTTTGCTAATAGCTCGAATAAAATATGAGATGAAACGCCTGGCCAAATGGTGACAATTTCGATCCAAGAACGCCGAACCGAAGCGAGCGCACTAAATTCATCGAGCCACATTTGACTATTTAACTGATAAACCCGCAGGACACTAGCAAGAAAGACAATAAAAACAAAAGTAAAAACAAAACTACGATTTGATATATCTTGATTATTCCGAATCATGCAACTTCCTGTCTATAAAAATATTTGATCAATAAACGTTAGTTATTATTTTTTAATTGGGCCTTAATAACACTGAGCGACATGCCATTGCGAAACATAAAATAAAAGGCCAACAATGTAGTCGGAGCATACTGTACCACATGCAATACAATTGCTGCGGCAAGCGCCTCTTCTTTAGCAACGCCATACCAAGAAGCCGATACAACTATCGCGGCTTCATAAACACCTATACCACCTGGAGATGCCGCAAGGTTCAAACCTATTCCAGAAACCACAAAAATAACCAAAACAGCCGTTAATGGAAGCTCAAGCGATGCTGCCCATAATAAAACGACCGCCACCTGAGCGATGTACTGTATCCAAATAATCAATGTCCAAGTCAGTGCTTTAAGAAAAACCGACCAACTAAGACCCCGACCTAAATGCTCAAATAGCTCAAGAATAAAACCGCGCAATTTTCTGAATGGGATCAAATTGACGATTTTGGTTATCACAAATGGCCAAATTTTAATTGAAAACAATACCAACCAAATCACTATAATCAACGCAATAAAATAACCGAACTGCAACTCAGGCATCACCGAAAAGAAAATCAAAAGACCACAGATGAGCAGTATATTAAGATCAAAAAATCGTTCCCAAAAAACCAAGCCAAAAACCCATGAAGCCTTCTGAGACGTATGTTTCGATATATACAAGACTTTGACAACTTCGCCCAGTTTGGCTGGTAAAATATTATTGGAGCCTTGTCCAATAATGGTTCCAATTACACTATGTGAAATTTTAATTTCACCATTTGAAAGAGAAGAAAGGCGGCCGGCCAGTGCAAAAAAACCACTAAACAACAAAAGCACTGCGACAAAAATAGCAACCAGGTTATAACCAGAAATGATTTTTAAAAACAAATCAACATCCAGCCCTGCTAAAACATACGTTATGCAGCCTAAAATAATGATTAATTGAAGTAGGCCACCCCCTCTTCTTCGTAATATAGATTTTTTAGAACAGGGGGTTAAATCGTTATACGCCTCATCCTTTTTAAAACCATCATTATCTAATATGATAAAACTCCTTTGTTTTTATGTCTCTCGTCAGACTTGATAAACATCATATATTGAGCAACACCCGAAACATTATAGTTTGCCCCCCCTAATACATACTCTAAGTAAGTATATTACAAAACAGAGATTGCGAGAGAGGCTATCGTAAAAATACCCGATTGGCTGTTACGTTTAAGTACCGCCCACAAGTGATGGGGCTTCGGTTTGTGGTTTTTATACCTTCGTAACTTCAAGGGCTATGGCTGGAACCATAAACGTGTGTATCGCATCTACAGGGAGCTCGAGTTGAATTTAAGAATCAAACCGAATAGTTTACAGGCTCTCATAAAATGATTATCTAGGAATTCACAAAACGTCCTTTAATTTCAACAAGAACTCGTAATAGAAAGCTTACATATTCTCTTCCTTGTCCATATTCGACTCCGTTTTTACCATGGACACCAGCTGCAATTATAGTTGGCATTCTTTTCCCTCTATATGAACATGAGAGTTGATAGTTTACTTTTTTACATTTCAAACCTGCACTATTAATTGCGCGAGACAAACTACGACATGAAAAATGGCCAACATGATATTGCAAACCTGTCTTACCACCTAACATGCTGTTAACTAATCGAGTTCTTTCATCTGGAACTTCTACTAATAGAACACCTTCTGGATTAAGTAATTCTTTACATTTTTCTAATGTAGCTACGGGATCATCAAGATGTTCAAGTACATGTGAAACAATTATTAAGTCATAACCATGACTTTCTAGTTGTTCGAGCTTCTCTTTTTTATCATTTACATTCCAAGTAACAGGATCATAGACTTCAACTGAAGCTTTTATTGGACTAACTGCTTCCATAGCATGAGCAATCTGTTTCGAAACATACCCATCACCTCCACCCCAATCGAGAATTTTGAATTCTTTTTTATGAAAATCTTTATTATCTCCTATCACTTTTCCAATATACGATGATACTAATTCAAATCGTCTGAAATCCAAACTACTAGCCTTAAAAACGGTACTAGCTAAAACACTTGTGTTGATATTATTTAATTTAAAACGCAAACGCGCTTGTGTTTGTACTTCAAAAAAATTTGAACTGTATATAGGTGAAGTATTAAATTTTGGAAAAATAGCAGTATGTGTACATTTGAGGCACATTCGTAATTGTGTTTTTATCGAAGACCATTTCATTAATTCAAGAATAGTATCCGATCGCCAGGTTTGCCCAAACGATATATTTTCAACAGGACCAATTCCTTTTGTAGGTTCTTTGCATATTGGACATGACACATCGCTTAGATCTGGTGCTTTAGCAAAATTATGATTGATAACCTTATTTTCATTATCCATATGAAATTTTCCTATATACAATTATTAAGTAAACCTATTAGAGAATACCAATATTGTTACATATTTGTAAGCGTCAAACGAACCCACCTAGCAATCATCTATAAATCCATTACTCTACCTCCAACATCAATCGGAGATAGAGATGACAAGAAGAACTCAAGCGCAGTGGTTGGCGTTATTTGACGAGCAAAAGAGTAGCGGACTAAATAATACTGACTTCTGTCACACTAAAAACATAAGCCCTAAATACTTTAGCCTTAGGCGCAGCCAACTTAGATCGACGGTAAAAAAAGGCGTGTCTATTTCATCCGCTTTTGTGCCTGCTCGTGTTCAACTTGGTGTTTCTTTTATTGAGGTCGAACATCATCACACGCACCTTAAACTGCCCACTAGTTTATCCGCCACATGGGTGCCCAATTTGTTTTAGAATTAGGTTAATACGGTGGATATGTTTGTGAGCACGGTTCAAGTGTACCTTTATACTCAAATCGTCGATTTTAGGAAAGCCATTAATGGCTTAAGTCTCATCGTTAAGCAAGAGATGGGCTTGCCTTTGTTTGATGAGAGCCTATTTGTTTTTTGTAATCGTGGGCGCGATAAAATCAAAATACTATATTGGGAACGAAATGGATTCTGCTTGTGGCAGAAGCGTTTAGAAAAAGACCGTTTCAAGTGGCCAAAAGCATCAAATGATCACACCATAACCCTTAATGAAGAACAATTACACAGGTTACTTCAAGGGGTGGATATCAGTCAAATAAAACCCCATAAAACATTACATTATGAGTGCTCTAACTGACTGATTTTGTTATAATATCACCCATATTATGGCATTAAAAACAAACACATTACTCGCAGTATTAGACCAGTACAGTTTTTTGGAGGAATTACAGGCTATAAATTATTATAAATAATCCTCCGTTACGATTAACCTACCTTCAAATTCTAAGTATGCAATCTTTCTGCAAGCGATCGATCCAATGATGTTTTCATTAACTCTAGTATATGATCGAACTCCCAATGTTGCCATGTTGAGACGTTCTTCCTTATATAAGTATCAAGGTAATCTAAATATATTTTATTGGCCGCTTCTATGTCTCGATTCGAGTCCCCAGTATTTTCAACTTGAATTGCTTTTTTAAAAACGACCATTATATCGTTCGGCGGCCCTACCATAAAAAATGGAACCACAGGCGACCCCGTAATACGCGCAACACTCATCGGTCCTGTTGTAATCGAAATTTCATGGTTTAAAAGTTTACCTTTAACAAACCCTGTCGAGTGAAACCCATCACCAATTATCATCGGTATACTTTTATTTGAAAGTGATTTCACAATGGGACGAATATTTACTTGAGCATAAAACGACCCGACCATTTCGAGAATTGTCTTTGTGCCGAAAATTCGAGCTAAAAACCCTCCGATTAAAGAGGGAGCAAAAGGATCGCCCTCTGACGGCATAACAACTTGGACATCGTACCCCATCTGCCGTAATTGATGAATAGCGATAAAATTTACGGTGGAGTTTAAATGTGAACCAAGAAGCATGACTCCCTTCCCTTGCTCTATCGCTGCATCCAAGTTTTCAATGCCTTCGAATTTAACCAGTGAACTAACTAACTTGGGTGATAAACGGGGTAATAATATTTTCTGCATTTCTCTAATTCTATGGAATACAAAATAGTCGTCCACCATTTGTTTTATTTCGGCAGTGCTGTATTCCTCAGAGAACGATTTCTTTAAATTAGACTCCACTCGTTTACGAAGATCTTTGAGCATAAATGCATCAAAAGAACCTTGTATAGATGCAAGCTTAAGCATCCATGCAAAAGGAAAAATCGTATACAAAAGATTAGCGGCATCCCGCATATCAACAATTTTATGAATAGACATGACAACTCCCTTTTTTATAACTTACGTTAATAACATTAACTTAATTAAACTTCAAATAGACATGACTGAGCTCTACTAGTTACTATCAATTTGACAGTATTACGCTGCCATTTGCAAGATAGGTTATTAAGTTCCTATCATGTAAAAAGGATTTTTCATCATTGCCAAACACCTTTATTATTAACTTATAAATAATATTGAGAGTGTGTAGCACCTAGATGCCAAGAACTGGTTTCCAACTAAAATAGTGAACAGACATATCACACACAGCCATGCTACAAAAGACTCATAACCCTTATTTATTTTGGGCTGTCAGAGAACTGGCACTACGCTTGTTTCTAGAATACTGAATAGTCACCCAAATTTTGTCACGATAATGCTGTTGCCGAAAGCTTTTTCTCATTACTAAAAACGAAGCGCATTAAGCGTCATATATTCAAAACACGGGCTGAAGCACGCTCAGAGATATTCGATTACATAGAATTTTACTGCAACCAAAAAAGACGGCATGGACACAATGGCGGACTATCTCCGATAGTCTTTGAAGAACAGTATATTAAGAAGCTAGGGGTTTGCCAGGGTCACTATATTAATGAAGACTACACCCAGTCACTTTTATCCTTCTTCAAAAATACACCCGATCGCTTTAAAAACCACCTCATAGCCATGCTGCCTCAAAAGCCTGCGGTACTAATGCCCGCAGGCCCGTCACCTATAACAACACCACACTTATTCGGTATAAATATCATAATAAAATTACCCTTTATACTCGGACTTCAGACAATTTTTATCAATCTTTCCGGTAGACGTTTTGGGTAACCAATCTCTAATTTCTAAGTGCTCTGGAACCATATATTTTGGTAGCCTCTCACCACAATATTTCAATACGTGATTTGTCATTAATTCTTTGTCACTGGTAACTATATAAGCAATAATGCGATTAGTAACATCGTCATCAGGAATGGCAATTACAGCAGCTTCTAATATATTTTTCTGAGCATACAATGTAGATTCAATCTCACCTAGTTCAATGCGATAACCGCGACTTTTAATCATATTATCAATTCGAGAAATGTAGATAAAATCACCATCGTTATTAATCTTCACCAAATCACCAGTGCGATAGATTTTTTCATGGTACTGTTTCTGCAAAGGATTAGGGACTAAAAGCTGATTTGTCTTCTCCTCATCACCCCAATAACCTGACATAAGCCCTGGGCCTCTCGCACAAAGCTCCCCTTCTTCATTTTCTACAGCTAGTGATCCGTCCTTCTTTAAAACAATTATTTCGTAGTCATTAATTGGCTTACCTATAGGTACAGGTATATCCCTATTATTTTCAAGTTGACTTGCGTCATAGAAAGTACATACATTTGTTTCTGTTGGTCCATATAAATTACAGAGCCTAGACTGAACGGCTTCTCGAAGTTGTCGAAGGTATTTTATTGGAAAAACCTCACCCGCAAATAGGATTAGACGTAATGCTGTAAACTCATTTTTAGCAAAGCCACCCTTCGTCAACATTAAAATAAGAGCCGATGGAACTGAGTACCAAATTGTAATATTTTCTTCGTAAATCAATTTTGTGAGCATTACAGGAAACGTAGAATACTGCTGGGGCACAAGTACTAATCTTGCGCCAGCTTTCACCGAAACATAAATATCAAAGACTGAAAGGTCAAAGTGTAAAGGAGCATGGTTAGCCAATACGTCGGTACTAGAAACGTTAAACTCATCGTGTGCCCAGTTAATAAAAGTAAATGCGGCTAAATGAGTAATCATAACCCCTTTTGGCTGCCCAGTAGAGCCAGATGTATAAAGGATATAAGCTAGATCGGTGGAGATCCTAGAAACAGGGGACAGAAGCTCAGGGTAATTATCAATATCTTTACCAAATGTCACGACCAAGTCATTTCTTTGTAAGAAATCTCCTGCTTTTTCTGAACTTAAATAAACATGCTTAAGGTTAGAAGTTGCTTCCTGCAACAAATTTTCAAGTTTATCTGACGAACTAACAAGATATTTAATCCCACAGTTTCCGAGTATATAAGCCGCCCGTTTCGGGGGAACTAGTGGGTCAATCGGCACATAGACACCGCCTGCTTTTAATGCAGCAAACATAGCAACCAAAGAGTGTATAGATTTTGTTAAAAAGATACCGACACGGTCACCTGCTTTCAATCCATCTGACATTAATGCATATGCAAGCTGACCTGAGCGCAAGCCCAGTTCCGCATAGGTAATATTATCTCCTTTACAAGTAATGGCAATTTTATCTGGAAATTTTGCCACTGCCTCATCTAGAAGATGATGCAACAAATAGTTCACGATTAAATCCTTATAATGTAAAAATATTTATGACGGTGTTAAAAGCACCATCTAATTAAGGTATTACAACATCCCTTGAATCTATAACCCCTTTATTTACAAGCCCAAAGATCGAGCAATATTTTCCCGCTGAATCTCTGAGGTGCCTGAATATATTCGAGCCCCCACAGCATCCGCTAATTCCTTACCAAACTCTGCCGTATAGCCGTAACCACCATGCACTTGTATTGAATCAAGCGAGGTTTGAACCATACACTCGCTCACATATAGCTTAGCCATTGCTATTTCTTGATCCGCATTCATGCCTTGTGAATGCACCCAACCTGCCTTATATAACAAGGCCCTAGATGTCTCCAAACGAAGTTTTATATCAACAATTCTATTGGATACTGATTGGTACTTACCAATTGGTTGTCCATATTGAACACGTTTACTCGCAAACCGAATAGACTCTTCTAACTGACGTTCCATCGTCCCGATATAGCTAGCAAGAATACAACCTCGCTCCCATGTCATTGAATGCTTAAAAATGGCCACTCCATTGCCTTCATTCCCAAGCCTATTAGCTACTGGTATCTCGCAATCATTTAAATGTAACATACTCATTGGAGCCGTTTTAAGACCCATTTTATGAAATGGAGGACCCACTTCTAAACCAGGAGTATCTTTCTCAACAAGAAAAGCAGTTACCCCCATAAAGCCTTTTGCTTTATTTACCGTTGCATAAATTATAAACATGTCGGCAACAGGGGCATTAGTAATCATGCTTTTACGCCCATTCAAAATATATACATCACCCTTTCTTTCTGCGGTAGTAGATAAGTTATAACAATCTGATCCAGTTTCTGGTTCAGTCATGCCGTTAGCCCCAACCCATTCACCACTAATCAATTTTGAGGCAAATTGCTCAAGGTGTTCATCTGAACCATATCTAATCACATCCATCTGCACACTCAAAATATGTGCATTCAAGGCAAACAATAAACCATTGTTATTGCAACCATAGCCTAAACCTTCCATACCGATCATATAAGTAAGTGTATCGAATCCGGAGCCGCCCAAATTCGTAGGAGCCAGCCAGCCTAAGACTCCTTTTTTTGCACACTTATCCCAGTCATCTTGCTGGAAGCCCTCCATAACTTCGCCCCAAACGGAGTCACTAACAAGTTCATCCTGAGCAAACGTAACAGCATCTTTTTTAAGTTCAGCCTGTTGTGCTGATAGTGAAAAATCCATTTTTATTTCCTTTTTTTACAATGATTGATATGTAATAAGAACATCCATCCATTCCTCAATATTTACCATTCATCCCAGTCAAAATCATTATCTTTGATCAACACATGCAGGAATAAACACTATGTTTTTTGGTGCTAGCTTAATTTACTTTCAATTAAGTTGGTTATGCAGGTTATGTTTTCGAAGTTATCAGGAATAATTTCCTCATCACTAATCGCAACACTAAATTCTTTTTCCAAAAAAACTATCAACTCAAAGATTCCAGCAGAATCCAAAATCCCAGTTTCTAATAATGAATCATCATTTGTAATCTCAGGTTTAGCAGATGATTGTAAAAATTTTTCACTAATATATTTTTGTACCTTGTTATCAATATCCATGTATTTCATATCCTTCTAAAATTTAATAAAAATTTAATACACACCTTTACACTTTCAAGAGAAAATACACAGGAACGATGCGTTAAATGCGTACCAATACGTTCCAAACATAAAGAAGCTTTCCACATTATAGCCAAGAGACATGAAAAAATGTCATTCGACCATTACTTTAATTTTTTCTTTATTTTGATGGGAAATCATAGATCGTATCTCTGAGACTTTAACAATACGAAGCAATAACATCATTGTCATAAAAAATACCAATGAAATAAACCCCATTTCAACTCGAGGATAGAAATTAGACTCAATCAAACCAATACAAACAATACCTACACCAATAATTTTTCCAAAATTAGGGATTTCAACTACTTTCCATAGTTTAAAGCGATGGAAAGAAAAACCAGCCGCAATAAACGAACTTATTACAACAGAAAATGATGCTCCCTTTGCAGCCATCATTGGAATTAAAATAACCGCACTAAAAATGAACGAAAACATTGCTACACATGCCACCAATAAATTATCTCTAGTTTTCGAATGCACCATGGCGACCGTAATTCCTAAACGCACCATATTAAGAGGAATAATACTGATTAATATAATACAAAGATTAGCCGTTACCTCTGAATAACCAGGCCCCAATAACAATAGCAGTACTGGCTGACCAATTGAATTAACAACAATTAGTGCTAGCACTGATACAACAGTAAGGTAAACAAACATCAACCTCAACCATTGATCTCGTTCCTTGTGTTCCCCTAATGAATGCAATGTATTTATTGATGGGATCAACACTGCCGCAACTTGTCCAAGAAGAGCTGTGAGCGCCAAAAATATTGAATTAGATAAGTGATAATAAGCAACCTGTTCCGAAGCAGCTGTAAAGAATGAAATAAGAATTTCTCCACTACGCCAGACAACCATTAATAATAAATTAGACGCAAAGAATGCAAGGCCAAATTTAAGATGCTTATAAAAAGTTGGGAACTGGTTTCTTGCTGAGTAAAAGGAAAAGTAGTTACGAGACAAAAAAACCAACACGGAAGCTAAGACAACCTCTATAACCGTTAGCGCATACACAGATATTTGTAGGCCAATATCGCTCCAGTACCCTAGCAAAATAAGCACTAATAACATTCGTGAGAAGCTATCATGAAACAAATATGGTGACATTTTATTCAGACCATAAAAAAGGTGCGTGCACGATAAAGACACCGCCCCAAAAACGCATGCAACACATAGTACAATAATTATCTGAGCGTCAAAGTCTGGGCGAAGATAGGTTAGAAAAAACCATAAAACAACAGCTAAGACTAAAGCACTGATTAAACGAAATATAAAAAACTGGGTGAAAAGTCCCTTTATACAAGTTGTTTGATTATTCGCCTTAAATTCAGGTAAAAAACGCCCAAATACGGGTAAACCACCCAGCGCATTAGATAGTATAAACAAGCCCAATACGGAAAGCATTATCGCAAAATCCCCGTATAATTCAGGTCCCATCATTCTTGGAATCAATGCAAGAAAGAGAAAAAGACCAATAAATTCCGCCCCTTTCCAAAGAATTACCTTCAGAGTATCTTTATGAGTAAACATATCTATATTTTTCTGTCACTTTTCAAAATTAAGTACCCTCATAATATAATCCCTTAGTAACAACCGAAAAAAAGTAGATACTAAACCACTTTTAGTAATTGCTTTGATCGCATTCCGCCAACTACCTTATAAGAACGCTCAGCATTGTATGACCAGAGCCACCGTGTGGCCAATAATTGAGCTTGTTCAAACAAACAACCAATCCTCTTTCTGACACACATTTATGAGTGAGTTGACGATTCTGTGTAAAACGTTAGTATGAATACGGGTAGCGTTTATTGCACTTACATTATTAGGTAATTAAAGGGATTTTCATATTCATGAGACTAAATTATTTTGATTACTTTAGAGCTATAGCAATAATCATCATTGTAGCGGGCCATTCGTTCTCGTTATGGGTTATAGATACTTTACCCGAAAAGGTACTGGCAAACATAATAACTGGTGGAACATCTCTTTTTGTATTTATATCGGGCTTTTTTTTCATCACATATTCTATAAAAACTTTAAATATCAAATATTCATCCAGAAAAAAATAAAAAATGTATTATTTCCATATTTAATTCTCTCAACATTAGCATTTTTGGTAGTTGTAATTATCTTAGGTGATGATTTTTTTCAACAAGCCAAAAACTTAAACAGCTTTTTAAATTATTTTACTTTATATTTCAAGTACCTATGGACAGGGAAAGTCTTAACTGCATATTGGTACATCCCATTTATAATGCTTACTTTTGCTTTATCTCCTATATTTCTTAAATTTATCGAGCTAAAAAAAAATAAACAGCTTCTTACTTTATTAACTCTATTATTTTTTTCAATGCTAGTACACCGACCAGAAGCAAATTTATCACCATTTCATTCATTTATTTATTTCACTCCTATTTATCTACTAGGGATATTTTTTTCAATACACCAAGATAAAGCCCTGCATTTTTTAGAAGGAAAAATCATATTGTTAGGTATTGGTGTAGTGTCTTTAGCATTATTACAAATCAAATCTCACGGTTCATATGGGAACTACCATAAAATGGACATGTTTTCATACCATGGGATTGACAGAATCATTATTCAAAAAATATTATTAATCTTTTTTATCATTGCTTTATTGCAAAAATTTGCCAATAAGCAGATTCAAGTGTTGAAATACCTTGCTTCGCTTAGTTTCCCGATATTTTTCATACATCCTTGGATCACATTTTTTATAAAATACTCCGCTATTTATGAGTACCTATTATTTTTACCAGGCTTCGTTATATTTATCATAATAACAACTAGTGCTGTTTTGGGTAGCATATTGGTTGCCGGCCTCATCAAACTCATCTTTAAAAAAAGAAGTAGTTATATTATCGGATGGTAAAACCATTTATTTCACGTTCACGAACGTCTGACATCACATCAACCTTTTATTGTGGTTTTATTGATGTGTTGCAGTAACCGGTTGAATCCATCTCGGTTACTTATGGGGGGGATTACATACAACAAGCCTAAGTATTTTAGGCTAAACTTAATTACACGTAGGCCATCCTCTACTCAACTGCAGTACAATACTTTTCACCAGCACATTATAACTAATTAATACTTATGCCTTCATCAACTAGAGTATACAACCACATAACATTATGCCTCATTAGTATTGGGTTAATTACTTTGTTCTATACACAAATCGACGAGGAAAGAGAGCGGTTTTTATGGAGTATGTCTACAGCATATGTTGCTCTAATTCTTCTAGGCGTATCCGCAATAATTGGCCCAATAAAGTTACTCATTAACAATAAATCGTTACCAATATCAATTTATCTACGACGAGATATTGGTATTTGGGCAGGAATTATCGCACTACTACATGTCTTTTTTGGTCTTCAGGGTCATGTCGGAGGAAAGTTTTGGTACTATTTCATAGCCCCTCCGGAGGCTAAATACAGTTTCCCATTACGTATCGATGCTTTTGGACTTACAAGCTACCTAGGGCTTGGTGCAACCTTAATAATTATAATGCTACTTTATTTATCTAGAGATAAAGCAATCAAAAAATTCGGTGTTCGTAAGTGGAAAAAACTCCAACGATTTAGTTACATAGCTATATGCATGACCTTATTACATAATCTCATTCTATTAATCATAGCTAATAGAAATTTAGGGTTTATCGCTATTTTCTCAGCAGTCTCACTATTGATTATAGTGTTTCAATACTTAGGCTATAAGAAGGTCTTACAAAAAAATGCCAGTAAACTATAAGTATCTATTAGTCAAATTTCAAGCTAGACAACAAATTGGCATTACACCAATTTAATCGGTCCTTTTCTTTCATTCGACTGATATGCCGCATGCATAAGGGCTAACGTTTTCAAATTATCCTCTGCACTACAAGGTGGTGTAGCGCCTTGCTCCAGAGCATCCAAAAACAGTTTAAGAAGGTGGCTTGTAGCATTTGGAAATAAATCGAGGGGGTCTGATGCAATTTTAGTAGCCTTTTCTCCTTTATGAAGAAATGCATTCCCACCTAAAGAAACATCTAAATTTATATAAGGCTTTCTTGTACCTCCTTTAATACCACCTTTTAATTCAATATTACCCCCTAAACTTGTCTCTACTGTACCTTCACTACCATCAAGTCGCATATCTAAATAGCGATGTCGCCCTTTTGAATATCTATCAAGAATGATGTGCGCCACACGATCACCCGAGAACTCTAACTGTATTAAATTTAAATGGTCGGGACCATTCGGGTTATTACCTTTTGGAAATCTTGCATAAATAGAAGTTGGTTCTTCATCAAAAAAATAACGGCACAAATCTAGTACATGAATACCAAATTCTTTACATGTCCGCTGCACATCATCGCCACGCCAACCAGCTTCCGTTTCATCGGATACATAAAAAGTTTGATGTGCTGTCAAAAACAATAGTTCACCAAAGTCTGCCGTATTTATTTTTTCTTTAGCCGCTTTATGAATATTCATAAAGCGAAACTCCTGATTAATCACTACTTGTCTATCGACTGATTTCGCTAAAGCGATGATTTCTTCGGCTTCTTCAATGCGAACAGCAAATGGTTTTTCACAAAAAACATGGCAACCAGACTCAAGTCCAAGCTTTGTTTGCTCAAAATGGAAGTCCGTTGGAGTTGCAACTGTCAATATATCTGGACGCGTTTTATCAAGTAGCTCCTCTAGCGAATCATAAACAGGGAATGAGAATTCGGACTTCGTTGCATAGGGGTCGTAACCACCGACTATCTCTAGATTAGATAGCTTTGAGTAGGCTGGTATATGTATTTTTTTTGCCGCCTCACCTAAGCCAGCAATTGCAATTTTGTACATCAATTTCCCCCTTTAACTAAACATCAAATTCCATTTCAATTAAATACGTTCATCTAAGACAACAGCAGAGCCAGTTTTTGAACTTTCATAAATACCATTAACAATTTCTATAGCACGGTATCCCTCTTCGGCACTAGCAATGACTGTACCTTCTGACTGACCCTTTGTTAACGCAATAAAATCATTAAATTCATCGACAAACGTCTGTATTACAGTTGTTTGCCAACCTTTAAATTTTTCTCTAAATATAGCGGGTAGATAAAAATTTCGTTTTGTCTTTTTGGGGCCACCCTTATGCTCCATTGTTATCACCGTAGACATCATAGGAGCATAATATGCACGGGCCATGCCTTTACTACCATAGGCCTCTATCGAAAAGTGGTAGCCCTTCCATTCTGTCCAACTGCTGTGAAGACTTGCCACCACGCCATTATTCCCACGTAATAAGGCAAAGGCATTGTCTTCTGATCGATCAAGCTTCCATATATCGTTCAGAGCAAACCCATAAACGCTTTTAACGCCACCCATTAGATGTTGGGTTAAGTCTAAAACATGTATGCCATTATCCATCATGGTTCCGCCACCCATAATATCTTTGTCGTACATCCAGGGCGACTTAAACTCTGACAACCCCGTATGGCCTCCATATGCTCGAATATAGCTTAACTCACCTATATCCCCTGACTGAATCGCTTCTCGAACCGTTTTAATTGCAGCAAAATATCGGTGGTTAAAACCTACTGTTAATATTTTTTTTTCTTTTCTAGCTGTCTCCAGCATTTTCTTACATTCAGCAAGTGAACTCGCCATCGGCTTTTCTACAATAACGTGCTTCCCTCCCTCTAAACAAGCAACTGCTTGCTCTAGGTGAAAATTAGGCGGTGTAGAAATAATAACCGCATCACATGCATCAGACGCCGCCAGTTTTTCAAATGAATCGAAAACTTGAACATCTTTGCCGACTGTATCTTTTATACTTTTATCTATGTCATAAACTGCTGTAAATGAACAATTGGCAGATTCCTCAAGCGCTTTTATGCGAACACGCCCAATACCACCAACACCAATTAATCCAAATCTCATAATCCATCCCTTGTTTTGTTTTGATTTTTAATAAATGTCATTTCAAATGCCGGCCCCAATAGAAACAACAAATGTCTTAACAACCTGTAGGTAGTTAGCTTTTGATATATCGAAATTAGCACCCTATCCTGAACAGGGTAGTTTTTTATTGATGAAAATATCACCTTTTTCGGTCCTGCATTAAGCAATGCAACATGGTTTAATAGCCTTTTTTTTATCCTTAACGGGGAAAGCAAATGAACAAATCGAAGAGAGTCTACACCCCGAGTTTTTACTAACAACCACCTGCGCATTCTTTTAGGTAAAAACCCCACACCCCAAACCCTTGTCGTTGCATTCGGACCGATAAAGAACCTATTTGAACCAGATACCCATAATTTCCCATTGTCTTTCAACTGTTGGCTCATTTTCTGTAGCGCCCTATCGACATCATAAACATGCTCGAGTACATCGTTGGCAACAACTTGGTCAAAACTTTTATCCTTAAATGGTAAGTTTTCAACGTCCGCACATATCAAAGTAGATCGTACACCAGCTTCATCCAAACGTTTTTTTGCAATTACAAGCCACCGTAAAGCGATATCAACACCAACTGTAGTCCCATAAATATCACTGGCCGCCTGCAATAACCCCCCTGACCCACAACCCACGTCAAGCAACACGGTTGATTTATTTGGTTCTAAACCATCAATTAATGGTTTAGCTTGGAACGGGGCATTCAACACATAAGCCATGTAACGCCTTGATAATTCTATAGGAACGTCATCGGTAATTTCATAATAAAACTCAACAAGCTCACGAAATGAGACGTCTTTACTTTTTTCAAATAGGCGTCCAGCCTTATCTCTTTCTTGTTGTAATGTTAGGTATTTATCCGATCGTAACCTGAAATCAGGAATACCAAATAAAATTGGGTAATTAATTGCACACGCTAAACATTGATATTGGTCCTCTTGTCTTTGAAGGCTTGATTTGCATTTGGGGCAAACTAAAGAACCCAAGAATTCACACTCTGTTAGCAATTGACGTGTCACTTTTTACTCAATTTTAGCAAGAGCATCGCCCGGCCCTAAAATATACCCTTGCATTTCCCCCAAGGCCCATATAATTGTAAATACAAACAAGATGGGAAGCGCTGATTTAAATTCTTTAAAAAAACGCCCCTTTGAACGCATTTGTTTATACATTCTAAAAAGCAATAACGGAGGAAGCGCTATCGTTGCTGCACATGCACCTATACGATGCAAATAATCACTTTTCTTGAACCTCAATCCTGCATAATACCGCGAATAAATCAGCCGCTGTTTGGCAAACAGACCAAAACTAAACTCTTTAGAATGGAAAAGTTTTATATCATTGGTTGAGTATAGCTTTTGCTTGTTTTGAAGCAATACTGGATGAACTGTGGTTTCCCAAAAACCGCTGGTTAACAGGTTTCTGTCCAAGCCTTTGAGTACACTATGTCTGTAGCAGACATTCATTCCAGGAATAACATCCGACTCACCTTCTTGTACGGGCGTAAGAAAAAAACTGTATTCACATAAAAAAGTAGCCCAATCTAACGGTGTTCCGGTTACACCATTTTCAACACAACCTCCAACCGCAACTGTATCTGGAGAGGCTTTTTGAAAGGCCTCATAAATGCTAACTAACCAATTTGTTGAAGGCACGTTATGATCTTCAATTACTGCAACAAACTCACCCTTAGCCTTATCTAAAGCCAAGGTGCGTAACATCGGTAATGACATTGTTGGCGGGCAAGGTAATAAAGTAATCTGTGGATATTTCTCCCGAATAGTGTCACTTACAGTTGTATGCATACGATCCGCGATAATAATCTCGTATGAGTGATTACCTTCTTGGCAGCTCAATACATCAATTGCCTCAAGCACCCTATCACCATCTTCGGTGCTAACCAAACCAATAAGAATGGAGAAAGTTGGTTTATCTGATTTCGTCATAATGTGTTAAAAATTTAAGTTAGTTGTCGTTATTTAATTTATCAGTCTTACCCTAGTAAGTTACTAATCAAGCTGTTCACAATATTGCCTTCCACCTACAGCATAACCCACCATTTCACCAAAAGACCAAGCCACTTCAGATTGAACAATTAAATGAAAGAATCTAAAAAAACTCTTTCTAAGTTCAGGGTCTCTTTTAACACCTTTAAAAATGCGCCAAATACGTAAAAAAGGAAGTAGAAAAACAAATAAAAAACAGATAAGCCGCGGCGGTTGACCTTGGCTATCGAACCGAGATGCAGCAAAACAACGACCATGAACATAACGACGATACATATAATGTTTATAGGTAAATGACTTGTAATAACAAACGGCCATATCATTAAACTTACGAACCTTAATGCCTAACTCTTTTTCAGCACGCCAGACCATGAACGTTTTAAAAAAACCCTGCCGTGACACGTCCACCTTGTCAGCTAATAACGCTCTTTTAAAAACAATGTTATTACCAGGGACTTCATTAAGATTGACTGGTGTTGGGTTTTTAAATTGCGAATATTCTATTAAGTAACCAACGATTCGTTTATCGATTAAGTCCCAGCCTGGCTCAACATCACCACAAAACAGTTCGGTTTGATTATCTATTTCACTTAAAACTCTATCTTTCCATCCTTTCTCAGGAGGACACTTAACATCTAATACTGCAATATAATGACTTTCAGACTTAGCTATAGCAACGCCCCATAATTGCAAAATAGACGCATTATTTTCACACTGGTGTAAAAAAATATTACTTGGTAGTGAAGTTGCATCTAGTGGAAATACTTGGTCATGCGCTATATGAATCGCCACGTCGTCATTTTCAACCAGGTGATCTTCTACTAACGCAGCAAAAAATAAACCCCAGTCGTATACACCTTTTGCTGCGACAACAATATCTACTTTAAACACCCAAACATCCTTATTAATAGCCAACCCAAAGTAGCACCCATTATTTAATATTGTGAATAAAAATTTTAAAAAAATTAGCTAATCCATTTATTTTTTAACCGCTTTTTCTAAAACCGCAAAAGCAAATGCAGCCGAGCTGTATAAATAATAGAATTGATGGTACAAAAACCCACCTAAAGTGAATAGAAGTCCCTTTCTTTGATAAAAAAAGCTTATAAATTTACTATTGGCTACGAGACCAACAATAAATACTCCTGCAGTCGCCCACCACGTTAAAAAATTAAACAGCGATGCTAACACCGCCAAAACCAACAACATTGCCAGTACGGCGCGAATACGCTCGCCAACGCCTACATTCAGGTCGTTTGTCAGTTTATTTTGCCTAAGCATCAGGCGCGACCAGGGAATTGCTCGTCTAAAAAACTCAGTATGAACCAAGTTAATAAATCGCCATACTTTAAGGTGACTACATTGTAATGCCGACATTAAATAAATACGTCCTCCAGCTGCCCTCAAGCGATATCCTAATTCAATATCTTCAACAGAGGGGTGTTTGAATTGTTCTGTATCGAAACCGCCTAATTCTAAAAACTTTTTTGTTCTAACCGCTCCACACCCAGACCAAAAAGTTGAAGCGTCCTGACTCGCTTGCTGATGATAATAATGATGCACCATATTTTTATACTGAGATAAAAAATTTCGAGCTGGCGGAGTATCATCATAAGAGCCAAAAACGGCTACAATCTCCTCATCTTCAAACCCCTGTTTAAGTTTAATAGCTGCATCATCCCTGACAACGACATCAGCATCAACAAACCAAACAATATCGCCTTTCGCCTGTTCAACTGCTATATTTCGAGCCGCACCCGGGCCTTTTCTACCGCCTGACTCTAATACCCTAGCACCAACATTCTTAGCTAATACCATTGATGAATCCAGCGACCCATCATCGATAACAATTAGCTCAAGAACCTCCCCTTTATGCAGCATGCTAACAAGGGGTGGCAGGCTTTTCTCCAGGAATCCAATACCGTTATACACGGGCATAATTATGCTGATAGTCGGGTTAGTTTTATTACTTGCCATTACTTGTCCTTAAATTCATATACAGTTAGATCAGTTTTTATTTTTAATGCATTGAAATAACCAAGCGCTTCACCACTACCCCAGGCTATTAAAAAAAGTATCAACCATGGTGAGGCTGGAATAACACGTTTCGTATAATGTCCATTTGTCCAAATTGCTCGGAGTATTTTACTTAAAAAAACAATGGGCAAAATTGGTGACAAAAGTAATAACATCAACCTGAATGATAAATTTTTTGAGCCAGCTCTAGCCATCCCAAACTCTTTAGCGTGTTCAAATCTCTGGTTATAAAACTGCCGTGTTGTATATGCATTTTGGTGAAAAACACGCAATTTGGGCTCGATTTTCAAGAATTTCCCTGCCTTTTTAAATTCCGTATGAAAAGAAGGTTCCCAAAATCCTGATTTCAGCAAGTCACCATATTTTAGAATTTCAGCCCGACAATAAAGAGCATTATCAGCAGCTATATCCTCCACAGCGATTGCTTTTTTAGGAGGCGCATAATTGATATAGCGTATAAAGTAAATGGCCCAATCCTTTGCAGTCGCAGTTGAGTCATTAATAATAACGCCTCCTACCCCTGCTATTTCTGGTGACGGCTGCAATAATAATAATTGATCGACCCAATCTACGGATGGAACACAGTGCGCAGTTGTCACTGCTACTCGATCACCTTTAGCTGCAAAAATCCCGTCACGCCACATATGAGGAATACGAGATTCGTTTTCACTTTGTACTAGATGTATATTTTCATGTTCTACGTTCAGATCAGAAATACCTTGGTCTACATTGGTGTAACAGATAATTAACTCGACATTACTATGTAGATCTAAATTTATTTTTTCTACAATTGCAGCCATATTTTGTTGCGCATGCTCAACAGCAACGATTATGCTCAACTCTATCCTGCTCATCATTGGTGGCCTCTGATGGAGCGAATAAAGCTTCGACTCATTAGATACGCCTTTCCAGTTAGTTTATCTAACTTTGAGTGGACCCAGTGCGGCTGCAAATAATAACTATCTAGCCGTGGGAGCAACGTATACTCTATATTCTTGTTTAAAAACCCCATAAATGTAGTCACTGTGGCTTTATATTGGCTTTTTACAAATTCCCGCGACTTTTCATTTTGTGCACCATATGGGTAGGCAAAGTACTTAGGTTTTTTACCCAATCTATTTTCTATTATCTCATTACACAAAAAACACTCGTCTTGAATCTGCTGAACAGTTAGCTCAGTGAGTTTAGGGTGTGTATGCGTATGCGCTTCAATAGAAACCCCCGCAGACTGGCATGCTGCAATTTGATCCCAATCCATCATTTGAAATTTAGGCGCATTCTTAGGCTGCGTTTGCCAGCAATTATCTCTGCCAACAGTGCTCGTCGTTAAAAATAAATGCGCAGGAATGGAAAAATCCTTTAATACAGGCAGAGCATCCGTAAAGACAGACGACATTCCATCATCAAAAGTTATAACTACTCCTTTTGAGCAATTTTTATCGAGTAAGGTGTCCAGGGTTACTATCGGTATTCCAGATTCCATCAAGGATTTAATTAAATGTAAAAAATCCTTTGGGTGAAATGAAAGCACTGTGCTATTTGCATCAATACTATGAAACGTAATGATCGCTTTCATAAACACTGGTTCTTTAGGTTGTTAGTCAGTTGAATGTCTTTAATTACATTAAGGTAATTTTTTATATGTGTTTTAGACGTGAAATACTTTTCATAACTTTCTCGACTTTTTTGTCCGAGTGAGGCTCGTAATGCCCTATTTCCAACCAATTTAACGATACTATCTTTAAGCTGTTCATTATTGTTGTAGACAAAACCTGCGCCAGTTTGGTCTATCAGTTCTCGGCTTGCACCTGCGTCTCGAACAATGGCAGGCGTTCCACATGCAAAGGCCTCAACAATCGCTAGCCCAAATGTTTCAGGAGCAAGAGAGGGGAAAATAAGTGCCATTGCATTTTGGTATAGCGCCACTAATTCCTGTTGCGGCAGCTGATTGAAAAAAGTGATATTAGAAAAACTGGTGTACTTCTGCTTCTGCCCCTCCAACAACACCCCATCTCCGACCACTTGCAAATCATATTCCGGAAACTTGGCAAAAAAGTCAAGCAGCTCCATTATGCCCTTAGACTCTGTCACTCTGCCAACAAATAGGAATTTTGGGCGGTCATGGTCGGCACTAACCACGCCATTACCTGGGTCTAAATATGAGAAAAGTGGTAATACCTCAATTCGTACTCCATTCGCAATATTTTTGTGCTGTTCCGCTGTAAATTTACTGGGAGATAACAAACAATCAACGTGCTCAATACTATTTTCAATCAATGAAGTGTACCGCCACAATTGAGGCGGTATGCCAGATTTCAAACAGCATTGAAAACAATCTGGCTTATCGCATGCCATCGTTTTGTTTTTCCACAATATATGGGTAGGGCAAACCAACCAATGCTCATGTAAAGTATAAAGCGTTACCGGAGCCTTGCTCATTTTTAAAATTCCTGGTCCGCCCATAAGAGAAATATTATGAAAGTGAATAACATCAAAGTTTTTATTCAATAACGTCTCAATCTCAATTTTTTTTAACCCTGGACGCCCAGTTTGCTGACTAATTAAAGGCGAAAGAAAACCAAACTGACTTCGTAACCGGTGCACTACGACTCCGTCGTCACTATCAACGGTCTGAGATTGAGCCTCCCCATTAATCAAATACGCATCCTCACAATGAATCACTTCAACCTCATGCCCCACATGCACTAAACCTCGGGCCAACGCACGAACATAAGTGGCATCACCACCAAAATGATAGGGAGGATAAAAGGTGGTAATCATACAAAAACGCATAACTAACGCACCTTAGCCCAATATCCTTAGATAAAAAAACCTTGGCATGTTTACATAACCCACTAAACCTATAACCAGGGTGTTTTTTTTATTTTGCGTGGTCATTTACTGTCGCAGCTAAATATTTCAGAGTTAACTTTGCTGCATTACTCCAGGTAAACGTTAACGCCCTGCTCTTTGCCTTTTCTCTAAGCTCATTTTGCAAATTTTTATCCATGGAAAAACGTTCAATTACATCTGCAATCTCAGTTGGTTTATGAGGGTCAAAATACAACCCTGCATCACCAACCACTTCAGGCAAAGAACCACTAGTACTCGATAAGACAGGAGTACCACAAGCCATAGCCTCGATAGCAGGTAAACCAAAACCCTCCGAAAAAGACGGCATAACAACCGCTAGCGCATCTGAATATAATGCAACTAGGTCATCATCACTAATGTAGCCTGTAAAATGCACCCTATCTCGTAAAGCAGCATCTTCTTTGATAGCAACACATAACTCTCCGTAATGGGAATGAAAACCAGCGCCCTCGAGATCACCAATTAAAACAAGATGAATGTCTTGAAGCTCACTATTGTTAAGAGCTATTGAGAAGCCTTTTAACAGTCCTAAAAGGTTTTTATGTGGTGCTAGTCCACCAACATACAAAAGTAGACGCACGTCATTTCTTAAACCGTTATTTCTTCTTGCTTGCTGTAATAATGCAGCGTCCACAATAGGTGTGAAATGTGGATCAGGTGCTTCACTAATCACATCAATTTTTTGAGATGGAATTCCTATATAACGCGCAATCTCGTCTTTCGCAGCATTCGAAACTGTTAAAAAACGTTTCCCATGCCACCGAGCAAGTAGAACTTTTAAATTCCAAAGAAATTTACCTTTCCAATCAGGAAAAATAAGCTCTGGATAATGTTCAGCTATGGCATCATGAAAAGTAACAACAACAGGAACTGAAAATGGTGTTGGAAACCACGAGTAAACTGCAGGGAAAAACATAATATCTACTTTAGATTTTTTCACTGCCTGCCGAAGCGCCCACATATCTTTTATAGAACGGCTACTCGTAGACGTTGCAGCTTCGGTTAAATTTCTAGATTGCATGATCTGGATAATATGAACATTATCTCTGATCATCTCAGGAACAGGAGATTGATCAACAAACAAGTAGTATTGGTGATTTATTGGGCCATCAAAAATCGCCTTCAGTAACTCTCGAGTAAAGCGCCCAAAACCACGTTGGTTCCACCAGCATGTCGCATCAATACCTATTTTCATTTATACATCCTTATATAAAAACTGACTATTTATCTATTAATCATTGATATAAGCTCATCTCTAGCCTTCGACACATCAAGACTATCACTGCTATTAATAGGGATGTCACCCTGCTCAACAACAGAAAAATAAAACTTCTTTATTAACGTCTGCAGACCAGGGTAAGCAGGTTGGCGAATAAGAGAGCGTTTAAACAAATTAACTACACTGACGACAAATGTTTTAAGCGATAGAAAAACTGGCTGGGTAATTTTTTTAGCTTTAGAAACGCCGCCATACTCTTTGACTAAATAATCATGAAATAAATTAACATGAACCGTCCCTTCTGTTGCCTGTAAAGAAAACTGGCAGATGGTGGGCCGAGCCGACATACTAATGTAAATATTCAAAATTACATTGTTATATTCACCTAGAATAACCAATTCGCCATCGTTTACTTGTCGAACAATCCAATTAGAGCAATTAAAAGACCGATCCGGCCATAATTGACGCAAGATGGAAAGTGGATGAGGAAGAATATCTTTAATTACCTCGTTTAATTGGCTCGCCGAATCTGCACCTGCTGAAGTGATGTTAAAATCAATTCTTAAAGGATTGCCAAAACTTTCAAGTTCATTAACCACTTGTGTCACACCATGTTGATAACAGAACTGATGAACTGGACAAATTAGGATGTTTTTTGCCTCTGCAAGCCTATGTATTTCTATAGCTTCTACAGACGTCATCACTAACGGCTTTTCGATTAAAGCGTGAATCCCCACTTCAATAGCTTGATTTGCCAAATCAAAATGCTTACCAACGGGCGTACAGATATGTATTACATCAGGGACAACCTCCTCCAACATCGAATCAATATCAATATAGGCTGAGCCCTGATTAATTTTCTTAATTAATTTATGGGCATTACTAAGGTTAGTGTCAATCACTGCCACTATATTCGCACCTGCCCTTAATGAGTACCGTGCATGCCAGTACCCCATCAAGCCAGCACCAATAATGGCAACATTAAGGCGTTTTAGTACTTTATATCCCATTTTATAGGTTAAGAAACTGAGGAATCAGTATTTTAAGGGTTAATGAAAAACACTAAGTGTTAGCAAAAAAACATCTTTGAAATTATTAGTCTACAACTAGTTTCTTTGTTTTATAGTGATCTCGTTGAGGTCCACTCAGGTTTTTTTCTTCATGGTAGGTTGATTCGGTATTAACAGCCATGTGATCAACAGGATAACCAAGCAATTTGCGGCCCAACAGCAAACCCATTTCAATCGAATGATCAGAGTTGTTGTAACGGAAAGAGCCGCCCCGGCCAGCAATATGTAATCCTTCAAATTTGGCAACAAAATCATTTACGATTTTCGTTTTTTCACCATATTGCAAATCATAGACTGGGTATGCTTGCCTCGTTCGAATAACAGCCCAACCTACGACTTCTTCTCGTTTCACAAAATTTAATTTATCGACCAGATCATCCACACATCGTTTTGCAACTTCATCATCACTTAACGACCACAGTTCATCTCCAGCTGAACAGAAAACCTCGAGCACCAATGAAGTGTGCTCGTCATCAGGCACCATATCTATACTCCAGTTTTTAGGTTCGTGCAAGCGACCAAAAATCAAATCCTGGTCCTGGAGGTATAACCATGTATCTTTAGATACCTGTTTCTTTTTAAACATCACATTAACAGTGATCAAATCACGAAATTCCATACTCTTAGCTGCAGCGAGTACTTTCTCATCGGCAGCTGGCACGAGAATTTGCGCCAAGATCCCCAAAGGAATTGTGGATACAACTGAATCGGATTTTACAGTCACCTTTTTACCGGCTTGATCATACTCCACTTCGAAATCTCGAGGTCCGTGATAGGTTACCTTGGTTACGGTCGAGTTAAGGAGAATTTCATTATCATCAATTTTATTAATTTCTTCTGCAAGGCGTTCACAAATTCGAGCAAAGCCTAGTCTGGGATACATGAACTCATCAACTAAGCTGACAACCTTGTTTTTACTATGCACGATAGCTTCACGTAAGATTGTCATTATGTTCAGGCCTTTACTACGCTGGCTCACCCAATCTGAAGATAGCTCTTCACAAGGTTTCCCCCAGACTTTTTCAGTGTAAATTTTGAAGAACATTTGATATAGCTTACTGCCGAACTGTTTTGTATAAGCTTGCTTCATATTAACAACAGGCTTATCAAACACCGAATACTCGACCATTGCTTTGATAAAGGTGACTCCAGCTACACATATTGTAACGGGGCCCGCTTTAACTATTACATCTTTAATATCAAGAGGATAGTTAAAGTACTTTCCACCGTAGTAAATACGACTGATTCTATTCACCATCACAATTTCGTCTTTCATTAAACGACGAAACCAATTATTCAATTCTTCATTTTGAGTAAACCAACGATGCCCCCCTAAATCAAATCGATAACCATCTACCTCAACAGTACGGCACAGTCCACTGACATAATCATTTTTTTCAATAATCGTTACTTTGGTGTCATTTGTAGCTAATTCATGGCCTGTCGCCAGTCCTGCTGGCCCAGCACCCAGAATGCATACGTGCTCTGCAGGTTTAAGCTTTTCAGGTTGCTGCTCTTTAGGTTTGTAATAAACAAGCCTAGGTGTCTCATTATTTCTGTAGTTAGAAACTTTGTTATATGTGAAACTAAAAACCCTAAAGGCAAGATAAGTAATAAAAAATAGCTCTATACCGCCTAACAAGCTCCCCGAAAAACTGACAGTGTATCCGGGTAGATAAAAAGACATTAAGGCAGCGTTGATACTTTCATCTGCTGTGCCCCTTAAAACCAGAATATTTGTCGATATGATAAGCAATAGTGAAATGCTACATGCAACAGCCACCCCAATTGAGTGACTTTCTAACTTCAAAACTTGAGGTTTTACAAATACATTGGCCTCTTGATTGTCATTGATAACATTTGCAATATTAGTACCCAACGATTTGGCATACGTGTAATAAAGAAGTGAGCCAAATAGTCCGCCATAAAGAAATGCCCAGATAAAGCCTATAAATGCTCCGGCAATAGAAACTGAATAACCAGCAAAGAAAACGCTCAGTAGATTGAGAAAATCACCGCCACCTTTGAAGTGTGAAATTAATGTTACAAAAAATAGAGTGCCCCCTGCGACACTTCCAAAAACAACACCCAATAATTTCAGGTTTAGTTTGATCGCTGCATTCAGAAAATCTGAATTTATTTTTTCTTTATTCATCCCTAAATAATCCTTTATAAATATTTTTGTAAGTGGTCACTTCCTGTTTTCAAGAAAAGCAAATCTATAATTTAAAATGGTATAGCGTATTAATTTAAACAAACTCTAATCAAGCCTAAACAAATCAACTTTATTTATTAGCATAGCTAAATACAGATAATGCGTAAGATTCCAGAGCCCAGCAAATAGCCAACCTAGAACCAGACCAATCATACCAACGTATATTGAACCTATTATATTTCCAAACCACGTCATACTGTAACCTGGTAGGTAATAGCTAAGCATAGCCAAGTCTGGCCCAATAGTTATATCTGAACCATTACCTTTAATAATAGAAATGGCGGTAATTACAAACATACTAAGAAAAAAAACAAGCCCTGAGGATAAAGAAAACGCCGTTTTATCAATTTTTGCAAAAATAGCATTTAAAACAATAGCTTCATTTAAATCTACTTTATTTTCCATAATATTCATTCCATTGTGTATTTAAATTTGTTGGCTGAGTTCGCCACCGTTCAATATAAACAAGTCTAGCAGCCAATTCAGGGAATACAAGAGTCTAACTTCAAAGTGCCGTTGGTGGCCCGGTACGTTTTTGTAATGAATTCCCCCTAATTTTGTAAACAGTTTTTTAGATTTTAAAAATACCGCCCCCATGCGACTAAACCCTAAGACTTATCGTAATAATTTCTAACCCGTTTTGTTTCCTCGTTAAACCACTGTAGGTTTATTTTAATTTGGATAATACAGCCTCACGTTGCAATACTTAATTGACTCTAGATATAGCGCCTTTATGGTTTGATTGCGGCTATCCAAACTATAATCAATCAACCCAAAACTATATTATATTTGTCTTTTAAAAGCCTCACTACACTCTCTACCCGTGGATTTGGCTTTCCGGATGGCTTGATGATTCTGGACGATTTTTTATCTTTCATCATGTTTAGGATGGTGCTGATCTTAATTGATTTAATGTCATCTGCAAAGGCATATACCATTGCGAAGTCACATAAGTTATTGATTCGTCTTGGAACCCCTTCGCTGTAACAATATATTGCCGCACACGCCTCATGGGTAAAAATTCGATGAGTTGCGCCTGCCCTGGTTAGACGATGCACGATGTATTTTTCTGTTTGACGGTAATCCAACGCCTTTAAGTGAAACTCCACCCCGATACGCTGGGCGAATTGCTCTAGTTCAGGCATGTTTAATTTTTCTATTAATTCAGGTTGACCCGTTAAAATTAATTGTAAAAATATATCGCTATCTATATTTACGTTCGACAATAACCTTAATTCTTCTAATGATTTAACGCTTAAATTCTGTGCTTCATCAATAATTAGCACGACACGCTTTCCTTCGGCGTGTCGTTCAACGACAAAATTTATATAATCTCTATAACGCCCAGCGTTATCGGTTGCATTCGATTCAATTTCTAATGCATCCAATACCCAACCCATAAGGTCACCAAATGATTCATGGGTGTTGTTAATTAAACCAATAACACAATCATCACCTATTTTATTTAACAATGCTCTAATTAAGGTGGTTTTGCCGGCACCAATTTCACCCGTGACTACGGTAAAACCAGCATGACTGACTACACCATACTCCAACATGGTCAGCGCTTTTCTATGATTTGGACTGAGATATAAAAAACCCGGGTCAGGAACTTGATTAAATGGCTTACCGCTCAAGCCAAAATGCTCGGTATACATACCTTAGTAACTTTGGTGTACAGGAGGCTTTTCTGATTTATTCAGTACGCTACCAATTAACTTCGTACTTCCAAGTAATTGGAGTGACTTAGTAATTTCAGATTCTTTATTTTTACCATCTTCGATCACCAACAGCGCGCAATCAATGTACTTTGATGCTAGTAAAACGTCATCAGTTTGAAGTATCGGCGGCATATCAAAAATAATCAGTCTAGAGTCATATTGTTTTTTTAAATTTGCAGCTAAATTGGTCATTTTGGTGCTTGAAAGTAGTTCAGCTGAGTTTTCTGCACGTCCTTTCCCCGGCAGTACAACCAAGCCTTTCAAACCAGGGTTAAAAAGCACTTCAGCAAGCTCCATATCGCCCTCTAAATAATCTTTAAGCCCTAACTCTGCGTTTAAACTAAAGTAATCATTTAAACGAGGGTTACGTAAATCCAGGTCGACTAATAATACTGTTTGGTTTGTTTCCATTGCCATCGCAACGGCTAAATTAGATGCCACTAAGGATTTTCCTTCCCCTGCTGTTGGGGATGTAACGGCTATTGTTTGCCAATTATTTGCATGCATTTTTTGTAACACCTGTGTCCGAAGCATTCGAAACACGCCTGATTGTGGGTTACTATACTGTCCTGCAATAATTCGCTTATTAGCTAATGTTTCCTCAGACACAGAAACAACTTTTGTCTGGGTGTAAGCAATATCTACTGTTTCTTTTATCACTTTTTTAACAGGTGAGACTACGTTCTTTGCCGGCAAATCTCGTTCGTCAACGGTATTAACCTGTTGCTTCGCTTTTGCTTTATCCAGTGCTTTTTGAATTCTATCCATTTACTTTATCTTCTTAAGTTCAACAGTAACGATCACAACAAACTGATTTTGCGTAAAGCTTTAAACCAAAATATCTCAAGGTCCATCACGAAAAAGTGAAAACCAAGCACCAACAATACAAGCAGGCCGATTAACCAATAAAGCTTAGTATATCTATTAGCCACTTTTTCAATATTTTCACTCTTTGTTTTAATAATGGGTAAGACCACTAGCGGTGAATTACCTATTATTCGACTGATTTCGTTATACCCACGTGTAATCCCCCCAATAAATAACCGGAGTTTTAAGTAGAAAATTCTTATAATGAAATAAAGGAGTTTTTTATGAAAAAATCACG
>OJHE01000133.1_pt1 | contig 34338 bp, 24 predicted proteins | sample 1595221 | NCBI WGS metagenome assembly OJHE01 (sample SAMN05416831, study PRJEB24817) | seawater metagenome | isolation source: Sea water | place: Canada:Atlantic | collected 2013-07 | reverse complement strand
GATGTTTCGGATGTTTCGGATGTTTCGGATGTTTCGGATGTTTCGGATGTTTCGGTTGTTTCGGACTGTTCCTGTTCCTGTCGTTGCTGTTGTCCACCGTCGTTACTAATACCTGCTTCGTCTTTAAACTCAGACTCTCGTTCACGTTTATTTTGTTGTTGAGCTAGCTTGTCTACAAAACCATCCGGCTTAATTTTAAAATATTCCTCAGCCGTTGAAATTCCCTCACATATATCAATAAGAATTAAGTCTGTTAACTCTTCTTGTTGCCTGCAATATCGGGCAATATTGAGTGATTCAAGACGCTTTAATAAAGTGATTTTTATCTGCTGATCGGGCCAATTAAGTTGTTCATGATCAGGTAGTTCACCGTCAAGTAACGCATTTCGCCATTGTAAAATGCCGCTGACGCGTTCTATCAGCCCCCCATGAGGAAGAGATATAACCGTGCTATACAGTGATTCAGACAGTAAATCTAAAACTTCATACCGATTGTTTAATAAAGCCGAACTCATGTGGCAGGCATTAAAGCGGGTATTAAGCCGCTAATGTTGGCAAGGTAAAATACCCATCTAATACGATACCTAGCCTTTCAATGAACGCATCTGCTTGTTCAATCGAATAAATTAAACTGTCGTCGGCCATTTTAATAAAGTCTGGGTCTAACCAAAGGTGTTCGCTATTTGATCGATCTAAAGAGTCATATTGGGCTTGTAAGTTTTTCTTAAATTGCTGAATATCGTCTCGTAAACGCTCAACCTCATCCACCCGGCCTTGTATAAAAGCTTCTTTATGATGTTTGGCAACCATAATAGGTGAGTTTTCAATATCCGTAACAAAACGATTACTGGAATCTGCCAGATATCGATCAATATGTTGCCATTTTCCTCGAATGTGAGACTGCTGTTTTCTATCATCAAAGAATTCATTTAACAGTTCATCAGCGGTGAAGCCTTGCCCAGCATGTGTTCTATCTGGCTGATCAGGGGGAGATAAATAAAGTAATTCTTCACCACGCTTATGCCATTGAGAATATGATTTTTCGGTCGTTTGCTCCCCATCTGCAGACATGTACAACAGCTGATGATCTGCATTCGTTAGCTGAACTTTACTATCCGTATCATTGTGTAAAACACGTTCCCATGTTGACACTAACTTGTTCAAGCGTTCAGAATTAAACCCACTACCAACGCCCACATGAGAATGAAACCAAGCGGCTATCTGTTCTTTTTTTTCAGGCGCGTCCCACAGGCAATGTTGCAACAACCAACAATCCCATATTGTGACTTTTTTTTGTCCGTTGCTCCAAGCGGCTACTTTTAAAAGCTTAACCACTTTCCTCCATCGCCTATCTGAAATATATAATAATGAGGTCTGGAGGTATTCACGAAGAGCCTTTAGCAATTCAACGACCTCTTCCGATAATGTTATTTCATCTGCATGTCGTTGAATATCCAGCACTAACTGAGCCGTTAATTGGTCTGCTTCATTCGGCGGTGTAATGGACTGATCGTTTAAGTGCAATAATTCATCAAACCGTTCATTAGAAATGGCCTGAACTTGATATCTACATAGGAAACGGTCATATAATGCCAACAAACTATCATCTTCTGGCAATTCATTACTGGCGCCAATAACAGATATAAGGGGAATTTTTTCTCGAACATCACCATTGTCAAATTCGCGCTCATTCAAAATAGTTAGCAAGGAATTCAAAATAGCACTGTTTGCTTTAAATATTTCATCTATAAAAGCAACTGTGGCCGATGGTAAATAATGTTTCGTTAAACGTTGATAGCGATCATTCTCTAATGACTTAATTGACAGCGGGCCAAATAATTCTTCAGGGACTGAAAAACGCGTCAGTAAACGTTCAAAGTATTCCCCATCTTTGAAGGCTAAATGTAACCGTTGTGCTAATACACTTTTAGCTGTTCCATGAGCGCCTAATAACAAAATATGTTCGCCAGCAAGTGCCGACAATAGTGCAAGCTTTAACGGTGTTTCCCGTTCAATGAGTCCAACATTTAACGCTTCAAAAATTCGTTGAAGCCGATCCCTCATTTAACCTCTTTCCATATAAAGATACTTTTGACTTGATCCACTGCTTCCTTCATAGAAGTTTCTTTAATAGTTAACAATAACTCTTTGATATTAAAGGTTCTATGCGCTTCATACGCCACGCCAACTTGTTGCATTTTAGCTAAGCCGGTGTCTTTTGCATGTTGTTCAAACCCTTTATTTTTCCAAAAGAATGCACCCGGCATAGTAGTTGGAATAACCAATGCGAAGAACAAAGAACGCCTAATAACTGCCGTGGACAATAAAGCCATCACAAGGGTGCACCAAAGTATAATTGACGTAGGAAGTGCCAATAACCATATCGTTGTTAAAATAGACACTGCAAGCAAACCATTACTGATCATGTAAGGCCATCCGAAGAGCGTTACTTGCTGATGCCAAGACGCAGCACCTTCCCCTACACCTTTTTTCAAGTCTCGTGCATGAGCGATATGACCGGCTGTTTCAAGCAATAGCCCTACTAACAACAGGACTAGCAAATCATTAACTAAAGCGCTCGACATATCACTACTTATCAAAACACCTAAGCCAATAACTAAAGCCCCCAAACTCAAACAGGTACCAACAAATGAGGACGCTGTTTGCCAATGATCCCAAAATGGTCTCGCCTTAATACGATACAACTTATACATATAAAACAAACCAAGGGGACCACTGATGACCCCGAGGATCGCAAACATGCCAACCAAAAGGTTCATTTCTAAGAAACTAAAAAAGGTAAACCCTAATAAACTGGTAAAGAACAAGCTAACACCTGCAATTTCTCGGCTGACAGGTGAATGACGAAGATTATAAAAACCACGATAAAAACGATGCGGCTTACCTAAGTGCATATTAAGTTTATATAGTCCAATCATTAGCAAACCATTCATAACGCCTAATAATGGTAAATATGCACTAGAGGACTGAATAGCGAGGATCAGCTCATTCTCAATAACATGCCCTATAACCAACATTAAAAATGCGCCTAAAATGGCCTGCGTTGTAAGGGTAAAAATAACGTGCGAACTTTCATGTGTTATCAATAATGATGCCCAGTTCCATTGCCTTTCAACACCATGTTTTTCATCGACAACTGATTTGTATTGTCCTTTATCTTCATCCTTATGATATTTAAGCGGCATCGAGTCCGTACGCGTCATTTCACGATTTGTTTGACGTGTTTGCTGGAAGCGAATATTTGGGTGGGTAATCTCTGTCGTTGGAAACCCTGGAATCTCTGTTTTACTTTGTTCGCGGTTGTCGGGCACATTTTCAATCACACCAAAGTCCAGCGCATTCCCTAAACAAGCGGATACACAGGCTGGTTTCAAACCCACTTCAAGGCGATCAACACACATATTACATTTACTAACTTCACCCTTTACAGGATCTAACTGAGGTGCGTTATAAGGGCAAACCCATGTGCAGTAACCACAACCAAAACAAATATCGGGGTCTTGAAGAACCGCACCGTATTCTGCATATTTTGTGTAAGCGCGTGTTGGGCAGCCCTTAAGACAAACCGGATCATCGCAATGATTGCACGCCATAGATATATTTAAACGTTGGTATTCTGGGTAGGTGCCACCTTCTACAAAACCAACTGAACGAAAGGATATATGTGCAGGATTATCGTTTTTCTCGCTACAGGCTGCTTCACAAGCATGACAACCAATACAGTTATCTGCATTGAGATAAAAACCATGTTGTTTATAACGGTTAGGATTGTCACCCACCGCAGCATCATTATTAATATTTAAACTAACGCCATGTAAATCACTCGTATCAGGAGCTAACTCAATAGAGTCGCCATATTGATTTTTGGCTTTTGTTTCTTTATCCCAAAGAAACGCATATTTTGGTTCATCACTTCTAACTTCAAACATAAGAGTATTTTTTAACCTAACCTATTAAAAACGACGCATTTCCATGCTGAGTTGTGCGGCAGCCTGTTGGTCTTCAAGTATTTCTATCGTAACGGCCGATTGCTTATAAGCGGGCTGTCGTGAATGGGGGTCTAATAATCCGAGTGTTAAGCGGTTAACACAATCAAAATAGTGGAAAGGAATAAACACCATATTTTTAGGCACACGTTGCGTTAACATCGCCATCACAATCGCATCCCCTCGCCTAGACACGCAACGCACGTATTCACCTTGATCAACACCAAGGTCTTTCGCTGCATCAGGGTTTATTTCCATAAATGGAATCGGGCTATACTTGTTGGTATTACCCAATTTTCCTGTTTTCGTACGCGTATGAAAATGCTCAACCAAGCGTCCTGTATTAAGCCAAAATGGAAACTTATCATCAGGCACTTCGTTATTATCAATAAACGGCAGGGGTATTAATTTAGCCATACCATCTGCATGGCTGAACGTTCCAGGTTCTGTGTACAACCGCTTACCACCACTGGGTGGCAATTCACCTTTATTAGATTGCTCTTCTGTATAGGGCCATTGAATACCGCGTTGTTTTTCAATCAGATCATGATTCATTCCTGAAATATCGGCTAACCGTCCTTTCGATAATGCTTTCATCTCCTCAAAAGCACCTTCAGGTTTATCAGGAAAGGTCATTTTTTCGCTACCTGAAAAGTATTTTGCCAATAAGTTGAAAATATCAAAATCCGATTTTGAATCACCCGGTGCATCCGTCACCTTTCGAACGATATTGACCCGTCGCTCCGTATTGGTAAATACACCTTCTTTCTCAGCCCATGTTGCTGCAGGTAAATATAAATTCGCATATTGAGTCGTTTCTACATCGGCATAACTGTCCTGAACCACTAAGAAATCCAATTTTTCTAGAATCTTACGGGTACGTTCAGTATTAGGCATTGACGTCATCGGGTTCGTCGCAATAAGCCATAAGCCCTTTATTTGACCAGTCTCTATGGCTGGAAAAATATCCGTTTGAGCAAGCCCTCGTTTTTTTGGAAAAAACTCTGGGTCAACATTCCAAAATTCTCCAATATCTTTTCTATCTTGTTCATTTTCTAGATAACGGTAGCCCGGTAAACCAGAACAAGATGACCACTCACGTGTACCCATTGCATTACATTGCCCGGTAATGGACAAACTCGTGCCCCCTTCTTTACCAACATTACCGGTAATTAAATTGAGATTATTGATACCAACAACACCATCCGAGCCATGCGTACTTTGGTTTATACCCATCGTCCAAATACTCATCGCTGATCCTGCTTTCGCGTAAATGCGCGCTACATTCCGAATCGTATCTTCATCAATCCCACAGATAGCTGCGGCTGATGTTGGGTCATACTTTTGAACTTCTGCTTCAAGCTGTTCTAAACCGACCGTATTAGCTTCAATATACTCACGATCTTCCAGCCCTTCATCCAAGATGACATACATCAAGGCATTTTGCAGAACAACATCTGTACCGGGTGTTATTGCCAAATGAATATCGGCTTTTTGAGCCAACATGGTGACACGTGGATCTACTACAATAAGAGGAAAATCACGTTTTTCGCGAGACTCTTGTAAACGCCAATAAATAATAGGGTGCTGCTCGGGTAAGTTGGACCCCCATGCCATTAGGCACTCGGTATGTTCGAAATCCTCGTAACAACCCGGTGGACCGTCAGATCCAAATGAGCGTTTGTAACCCGACACGGCCGACGCCATACACAAGGTTGTGTTGCCATCATAATTATTCGTACCAATAACACCGCGAGTTAATTTTCCTAACGTATAAAATTCTTCTGTTAGTAATTGCCCTGTCGACACAACGGCAAAAGAGTCCCTACCGTAAGTTTCTTGGATACGGTTGATCTCACTAACCATTGTTTTGGCGGCATCATCCCAGTTCGTTTCTCGATACCCTTGGTGAATACTCTCACGAATAAGCGGCTTATCTCCACGTCCAGACGATTCAAACAATTCATGTTCAAAAATACCTTTTACACACAGTTTGCCACGGTTAACATCGGCACCGCCAACACCTCTAGAGCCAACTACTTTACCTTCCGCATTGGTACCAATTTCGATAGAACAACCGACTGAGCAATAACCACAAGTCGCATAGGTCCATTTTTCAGCCTTTTTATCGGCTATTTTGATAGGGTTCTTTTTATCTCTTCCAAATAGCATATTAAACTCGTTTAATTAATCATTAATTCGGTTTTGCTAACTAACACGGAGTTACCCCCTACTCGCAACGTTATTGGGCGCCCCGAACGTTTATCCATTTCTACATGCAATAAACTTCTACGTGTCTCTAAAGTACCACGATCAATTGCAAAGCTGTACGTTCCTTCCCTGATATGGTCGTGTGACGCTAAGTAGCCTGTAAAAGCAGGCAAGGCTGAACCAATCGGTGGATCTTCATGATCACCAACACTTGGGCCCAATAAACGGGCATGGAAGTTACTATCATCAGAATCTGTTTTTGCGCTGAAGATAAAAATTTCTTGTGCCGCCATTGCAGGTGCTGATGACTCACTCCAGGCTTTAACATCAAAACGCGCTTTACGAACAGCCGTTTGTGATTTCAATGGCACAATCAGATAAGGTAGCCCACTAGACACAAGGCGCGTATGGTAGTTTGCATGGTCAATATCGTTTTCATTAATTGACAATAGTTTTGCTAGTTCGTTACCAGGGGGAGTAAAACGATCCACCACAGGTGAGCTATTCAAGGTAAATTGTACAAACCGCTTATCACTGTCACTCACAGAAATATTAGCTATCACATCTTGGCTTTTTTGCTTCAAGTTGATACTTGTATAGTCACCATCCACGCTAATTCGCCCTGTTTCAGCCAATACATTGGCAATCGCTAAAACAGGATGCCCCGCAAAATTTTGCTCGCCTGTTGGTGAGAAAATACGAACATTAAATGTGCTGTCGCCTTCATCCGTTTCATAGATAAACGCAGTTTCAGATAAGTTTATTTCACGAGCAATTAGGTCAAGCTTATCCTCTGGCAATCCGTCTGCTTTTGGGAAAACCGCAATTTGAGCTCCTTGGAATAGCTCATCGGTAAATACGTCGAACGTGTAATAAGTTGCTTTCATTGTTATAAGCCCAATTAACTTGCTAAACCGATTAAAACACGGCCATTTATTATTTGTGTTGGGTAAGCAGGAATAGATACCTTTTCATCTTCCAAACATTGCCCTGTTTCAAGGTTGAAGTGTTGTTTGTAGATCGGTGACGCCACCACGAGCTCATCGCCTATGCTGCCGATGATACCGCGAGATAAAACATTTGCTTCACTAAAAGGATCGTAATTACTTAGCGCAAATACCTGTTCAGTTCTTTTTATGTAAAATAGGGCAACCTGCACATCATTAACTAGTGCTGCCGTTCCCGCATTGTCGGTAAGGTCTGTTAAGGCACAGATATCAATTTCATTACCATTCAATTCATTAGCCATTTCTGTCTTCATCCGTTTGTTATCGCTTAATTAAGTTTCGCTGCAATTTCTTCTTTGTGCGCAGGTCGTATTTGGTCACGTTCTGGTACAAATACGATTTGACTATCCGTCTTATCTGAGTTGACAAAGGTATTAAACTTTTTAGATTTTTCTTCATTTTCAACCGTTTTTTTCCACTCGCACTGGTAAGTGTCAATCACCAATTGCATTTCTTCTTCAAAGGTTGAGGCGAGTCCAAGTGAATCGTCGATCACCACTTCACGCAAGTAATCTAGACCACCTTCTAAATTCATCATCCATGTCGAGGTACGTTGCAAACGGTCTGCTGTTTTGATGTAGAACATCAAGAAACGATCAATGTATTTAACCAGCGTTTCATCATCTAAACCCGTCGCAAATAAATCTGCATGACGTGGTTTCATACCACCATTTCCACATAAATATAAGTTCCAACCGTTTTCAGTGGCGATAACGCCAACGTCTTTGCTTTGCGCCTCGGCGCATTCACGCGTACAGCCTGATACTGCAAATTTAAATTTATGTGGTGCTCGCAAGCCTTTGTATCTATTTTCTAAATTAATAGCGGTTGTTACGCTATCGGCAACACCATAACGACACCATGTACTACCAACACATGACTTCACTGTACGTAGCGATTTACCGTAAGCATGCCCGGTTTCAAAACCCGCATCGATAAGCTCTTTCCAAATAACAGGCAGCTTATCCTGGCGTGCACCGAACAAATCCACTCGTTGACCACCGGTAATTTTGGTATACAAATTATATTTTTTACCCACCTCACCTAACGCAATCAGTTTGTCTGGCGTAATTTCACCACCTGGAATACGAGGAACAATGGAATACGTACCATTTTTTTGGATATTGGCAAGGTAGCGGTCGTTCGTATCTTGAAGACCCGCATGAGGCGTTTCTAATACATAATCATTCCAACATGAAGCAAAAATAGAGGCTGCCGCTGGTTTACAAATATCACAACCATAGCCTGTACCGTGTTTTGCTAACAAGTCATCAAATGTTTTAATTTTCTCAACACGAATCAGGTGATACATTTCCTGACGTGTATAAGCAAAATGCTCACACAGGTCTGTGTTTACATCCATGCCCATTTTTTCCAACTCTTTATTAAGTACTTGCCCGACCAACGCTGTACAACCACCACAACCTGTTGTTGCACTAGTGCACTCTTTAATGGCAGCCATCGTTGTCGCCCCATCAGACACTGCATGGCAAAGCGCACCTTTAGTCACATCAAAACACGAACATATTTGAGCAGAGTCCGGTAACGCTTCTACGCCTAAGCCAGTTACTCCAGAACCATCGCGTTGCGGTAAAATCAATGAATCGGGGTATTCTGGTAAGGCAATATCATTGAGTTTAAGTTGCAATAAATTGCCGTAATCAACCGTATCTCCAATTAAAACGGCTCCCAATAAACGTTTATTATCCTCGCTCACAACGATTTTTTTATACACGTCGTCTGCGCCGTTCACATAGGTATACACTTTTGCTTTTTCTGTTGTCGCGTGCGCATCACCAATACTCGCAACATCAACACCCATCAGTTTTAACTTGGTGCTCATATCTGCACCCGTAAAACTGTTTTCTTTTGCAGATAATTGATCCGCAGCCACTTGAGCCATCTGATAACCCGGCGCCACTAGACCAAATATTTTGCCATCCCATAAAGCACATTCACCAATCGCATAAATATCTTCATCCGATGTTTGACAGTTATTATCAACAACAATGCCACCGCGTTCACCAAGTGTTAAACCACAATCACGAGCAATATCATCACGTGGACGAATACCGGCTGAAAATAAAATAACATCCGTTTCGATGTGCGTGCCATCTGCGAAATTCATACGATGAACACATTCCTCACCATCAACAATACCCTGCGTATTCTTTTGCGTATGAACGCTGACATCTAGTTCTTCAATCTTTTTACGAAGTACAGCACCTGCTCCATCATCAATTTGCACCGCCATTAAACGTGGCGCAAATTCAACAACGTGAGTTTTTAATCCGAGATCTTTTAATGCTTTTGCCGCTTCAAGACCCAGCAAACCGCCACCAATGACAACACCCACCTTTGATGTCTCACCGGCGTTAGTAATATCAATTAGGTCATCTATCGTACGATAAACGAAACAATTATCCCTTTCATGCCCTGGAATAGGCGGAACAAAGGGAAATGAACCTGTTGCTAACACAATTTTATCGTATGAAATACTCCGACCACTGTCAGAGGTGACAATTTTCTTATCACGGTCAATTTTTGACGCACGATCACCTGTATGAACCGTTATCTTATTTTCTTCAAAGAAACCTGGCTCAACGAGAGACAGATCATCTTCCGTTTTACCATTAAAGTAAGAGGTCAGCTGAACACGATCATAAGCAAGACGAGTTTCCTCACAAAATGTTGTAATCTCATAATCTTGCATTGCTTCACTGTTAGTCATGGACTGTAGGAACTTATGCCCAACCATACCGTTGCCAATAACAACCAATTGCTTTTTATCACTCATACTTTATTCTTTCCAAGATAATTAATAGGATTAAACTGACACAAGCACGTTATATGCCAACCCATATAATTGTCGATAACCAACTGATATTACTAATTATATTTTCAAGAAAAACGTACTCTTATCTTGCCTGCAAAAGCTCTCTGCCTTATTGCGGTGCGGTATTAATTAGTCCATGTTTTAATTTGGTGCAAGCTAATCTAATGATTTTAAAAATATACAAAAAACTAGAATAAAAACAGAGAGATAGGAGTTGGCACATGTATTGCTTTAACGACCTAATCTATCGAAGGAGAACTCTTGCAATGTCGCAAAAACTAAATTTACTATCGTTTAAAGGAAATATTCGTATTTTACATACGACCTGGTTTGCTTTTTTTATTAGCTTCATGGTCTGGTTTAACCACGCACCGTTAATGTCCGTGATCAGAGATGTATTTAATCTAACAAGCCAAGAAGTATCCGTCTTATTAATTTTAAACGTCGCCTTAACGATTCCTGCACGTATCGTGGTCGGCATGATGGTTGATAGTTTTGGCCCACGTCGCATGTTTTCTGGCATTCTCATCGTATCGAGCTTCTTATGTTTGTTTTTTGCATGGGCTCAAACCTTTGAACAATTAGCCTTAGCTCGGTTTTTATTAGGCTTTGTAGGCGCTGGTTTCGTTGTTGGTATCCGCATGATCGGCGAATGGTTCCCAGCAAGACAAACGGGCATTGCCCAAGGTATTTATGGCGGCTGGGGTAACTTTGGTTCAGCAGCCTCAGCGATGGCATTACCAGCATTAGCTCTATGGATGGGTGGCGATGACGGTTGGCGATACGCTTTAACAACAACGGCGGTCATCGCCTTTGTATATGGTATCTTTTATTATCTCAGTGTGACTGATACACCAAAAGGCTCCACCTACTTCAAACCCAAAAAAGTAGGCGGCATGGAAGTCACTAGTAAAGTTGATTTACTACTTTACTTGATAATGAGCTTACCTATTTATGCTGCGCTAGCACTCCTAACGTGGAAGCTGTCGCCCAGTGGTATGAGTTGGTTAAGTGATCAAATGGTACTCATTGCTTATATCGGTATTGCGGCTGTTTATCTCTATCAAGCGATGCACATTATTAAAGTGAATAAAGATATTTTCAGCAAAGAAGTGCCTGACTTATTTCGCTATAAATTTAAACAAGTAGCCATTTTAGATCTCGCTTATATGGTGACGTTTGGTTCTGAATTAGCACTTGTTTCGATGCTTCCACTGTTCTACATTGATATGTTTGGGCTATCTCCTGTTACCGCTGGCCTTTTGGCTGCTATTTACCCTGTTATGAATTTAATAGCTCGTCCTGGTGGTGGCATTATGAGTGACAAAATGGGTCGAAAAAAATCTCTCGTTATTTTATTTTCAGGCATCACGTTAACCTTTATATTATTAGGTCAGGTAACACAAGCTTGGGCCGTGCCACTAGTCGTCGCCTGCACCATTATATGTGGTCTATTTTCAAAGGGTGGTTCTGGCGCGGTTTATGCGATGGTTCCTTTAATTCAGCGCCGTATGACGGGGCAAGTAGCTGGGATGGTCGGTGCTTACGGCAATGTTGGTGGCTTAACCTTTTTAACTGTCCTATCTTTCGTTTCTCCACAAATTTTCTTTATGGTGATTGGTGCAACAGCCGGCGTCGTCTTATTGTTCATGCTCATATTCTTAGAAGAACCCAAAGGACAAACAGCTGAAGTGTTAGAAGATGGTACAGTAGAACTGATCGACGTCACTTAATACATCTACACGCCAGCAGCATGCAAGCAGAATCACTTATTGATCTTGGCCAATCGTCAGATAAAGGCCTTAAGGTAGAAAACCAAGATAGCTATGGCGTCTTGCTGCCTGAATCTCCCGTGCTAGAACAGAAAGGAGTCGCTGTTGTTATTGCCGATGGCGTGAGTGGTTGTGATGCCGGCAAGCTCGCTAGCGAGTCGTGTGTAAAAAGCCTATTAGCTGATTATTACTGCACGCCTGATAGTTGGACAGTTAAAACCTCTGTACAAAAGGTTTTAACCGCCACTAATCGCTGGATGCTTGGAATGGCGCAACAAGGTGGCGCTAATCAAAAAGGCTTGGCAACCACCATGAGTGCGTTGATTGTTAAATCGTCCACCGTTCACTTATTTCATATTGGTGATACGCGCATTTACCGAATACGTGACAATAAACTTGAGTTGCTCACCGATGATCACCGCTTTTGGGTATCTAAAGACAAAAATTACCTCACCCGTGCAATGGGTATCGACCTACATTTAGAAATTGATTACACCAATTTTTTATTGGAAATAGGCGACACGTTTTTATTTAGCACCGACGGCGTTCATGAGTTTATTAGCGATGCAGTCATGCTAGAGAAAATCATTGATAACACTAACAACTTAGACCGTGCCGCTCGAGAAATAACAGCACTTGCCATGAAAAATGGTAGCGACGATAACGTCACCTGCCAACTGGTCAGATTCAATCAATTACCACAAATCAATGAGCAAGAGGTTTATCGAAAACTAACCGAATTACCCTTTCCACCTGATTTAAATGCCGGCATGATTATCGATGGTTACCGCATAGAGCGTGAACTTCATGCCAGTAATCGAACACAAGTTTATCTCGCCACCGATGAGAAAACAGGCCAACGAGTTGTGATCAAAACGCCCTCTGTTAACTATGTGGACGACCCCACCTTTTTAGATATGTTTGTGCATGAAGAATGGATTGGTCGCCGCATTGATAGCAATCACGTTCTAAAAATTATTGAACAAACTAGAACGCGCCGCTTTCTTTATTACGTAACCGAATACATTGAAGGCCAAACACTCAGACACTGGATGAGCGACAACCCTCAACCTAGTTTGCACGAGGTTAGAGGCATTGTGCGCCAAATCGCACGTGGATTAAGAGCCTTTCATCGCAAGGAAATGATTCACCAAGATTTAAAACCGGAAAACATCATCATTGATACACAAGGTACCGTGAAAATCATCGATTTTGGTTCAACAAAAGTCGCCGGTGTGGAGGAAATAGCAAGCCCCATTCATCGACTAAGCTTACTTGGAACGCAGCACTATACCGCTCCGGAATATTTATTAGGCCAAGCTGCTAGCTACCGTTCAGATGCCTTTTCTTTAGGCGTCATCACTTACGAAATGATTAGTGGGCAACTTCCATTTAGCGAGAAATACGGCGAAAAAGCATTAAGTAAATTAACGTATCTTTCATTATTAAACATCGACTTAGACATCCCTCTTTGGGTAGATGGTGCCATCCGAAAAACCGTCAAAAGAAAGCCCTCTAACCGTTATGAAGAAATATCAGAATTCATTCATGACCTCTCATACCCTAACAAAGAGTTTACAGAAGTAGCACACATACCACTCATCGAACGTAACCCGTTAATAGTTTGGAAAGGACTCGCCATTTTAAGTTTATTAGCCAATATCGTTCTCTTATGGCTGAAATAAAATGCCTTAACAGAAGGCATCATTTTATAAACAGCAAGCAATAAAAAAAGCCTTGAACTTATACAGTCCAAGGCTTTTTAGTTTAAAAATAGCTAGGTTACGATACAGGTTGCTGATGGCCCCAATCGCTTAATTGTGAGTATGACTTTACCGACCAATCATTGTCATCAATAACAATACCACCCCAACCGAACTCTAGTACAAAGCCACCCGGGGTCTGCACATAAAAAGAAAACATTTGGTCATTAGGGTGATGACCCAGTTCCATCACAATAGGTAAGTTAGCTTGTTTGCAACGATCATACGCTAAACCAACATCATTCATATTTTCTACTTGAATCATCACATGATGAAGCTTTTTTGGAAAAGGCATCGCAGCAAAAGCAGCTGAGTGATGACGCCCTGTTTTTGTATGAAGGAAAGTGGTATCCAATAATGGACCACCAGGGCCTAATTCAGCGCGTATATAGTCACTGAGGCGTAAACATAAGATATTCAGAAAGAAATGCTCTGTTGCTGCCGCATCTTGAGTAACGGACACATAATGACCCGCACCTAATTTACCTGCAATAAAGTCACCGAGCATCACTGGAGAATTAAAAGGTTCCTTCAGTGCCGCAAAGGCAGGTGCAAAATAGAGCTCGTGTTGCACCCCATTTGGGTCCATACAGGTATATAGTTTCTCTACGCAACGATTGATGCATAGCTCATTACTGGCCAACTCAATGGAAACACCTTCACTTTTAATATGTGCAACTATATTTTCTAGCTCTTGCTCTGTATCAAATTCCCAACCCACTGCTGCAAGGTCATCTTCATCACTTTGTTCAAAAATAAAACGCTGTGCGCGGTCATCTAGACGCAGTAACAGTCTAGAACCCTCCTGCTCATCGGCCAAGTGCATACCAATAATATCAACGGCAAACTCTTTCCAGCTATTAAGGTTAGTAGCATTAAAAACAAAGTAGCCTAAACTTGAAGGACTTAATTCAAACGTATTCATTTATACACCCCTTAAATTGTGCCGTTTGTAAAGAACTGACGCACAACGTCATTAAACTCTTCAGGCGACTCATACTGAGGCCAATGCGCTGCATCTTTCTTCATAATGTATAGTTGAGAACCAGGAATTTTAGCAGCACTGCTTTTAGCGCATGCAATATCATGACAAGGGTTATCTTCTGTCCATAAGAAGAGCGTCTGTGCTTTAATCTCTTCCATTGGAATTAAAAAATCATCATGCATACCGATCATAGCCAGTACTTTTGGAGCCGTTTCTTTCGACCCTGCCTGCGTATAACAGGTTAAACGTGTATTAACGAGTTCCTCAGTAATCATACTGTCGTGGTTCGCTGGGTGAAATAACCATTTCATCCTGTTTTTAATACTTTCAAACGTTGGTGGACCTTGAGTTGTTGCTTTAGCTGTGAGGTCAACCAGATCTTGTAACTCTTGTCGTCCTTTCTCAGTAATAATAGGAAGCCCAGCTGCTGTGTTGAAATTTAAACGTTGGAGCCGCTCGGGGTATTTAACGGCAAATAAGCCAGAAACCCAGCCACCCATAGACTCACCCGATAAATTAGCTTTATCAATACCCATCGCATCCATCAATTCTCGCAAGTGATCGACAAACACTAAGGGCGTGTAATCTATATTCGGCAATCTGTCAGATAGACCATGACTAATGTAATCATAAGCAATCACATGAAACTGATCTGATAATGCAACAATATTTTTCGCATACGCTTCAAGGTGCCCACCAACGCCATGAAGGAAAATAATTGTTTCCTTATTCCCTCTACCTGCCTCGGCAATACGCGTTTTACCATAACTTGGGGTTTCAATGTAACGGATTTCGCTACCCATAAAATCTAACCAAAGTGACATATTTTTCTCCTGAATTTTTTACTAAACAACGCTAACATTTATTTCCATTTCTGGCTATTTTAGCGCTATCAAATATATCATCAAAAGCTAATATATTGCTATACATTACAAAAGAAAATAACTAATATTAGATAACTATAACATTCTATGCTTTCTATGCTTTGTTAGCTAAAAAATTAACGCCTTGAATTACTTATTACAACACAACTAAACACATAAAAAAAACAGCACTCAGGAGAACGCAATGAAGCAACGCAAACCCACAAAATTAACAGATAAACTAGATCAACTAGTTGATGCAGAAAAGGGCTTACTGGACCCTAATATTTACTATGACGACGACCTCTATGAACTTGAATTAGAACGAGTATTCGCTCGTAACTGGTTGTTTTTAGCTCACGAATCTCAAATACCCAATTATGGGGATTACTTTTCTACGTATATGGGTGAAGATCCCGTACTCGTGGTACGCCAAAAAGATGGATCAGTCGTCGCTTTTATGAATCAATGCCGTCACCGTGGCATGCGTTTATGTCGAACAGACTCTGGCAACGCAAAAGCCTTTACTTGCTCTTACCATGGCTGGGCATACAGTAGTGCCGGCGACCTTGTTGATGTCCCCTTTGAAGAACGTGCCTATGGAGAGGTTGATAAAAAAGAATGGAGCCCTACTAAAGTCGCACGTATTGAAAGCTACAAAGGCTTGATTTTTGGCTGTTGGGACGAAGAGGTTCCTTCTTTAGATGAGTACTTAGGTGATATGAAGTGGTACATAGACTTAATGCTTGACCGTGCCGACGGGGGCACCGAAGCCATTCCCGGTATCCATAAATGGGTGATTGATTGTAATTGGAAATTTGCTGCTGAGCAATTCTGTAGCGATATGTATCACCTACCCTCAAGCCATATTTCCCCTGTTATCGCCGGATTACCGCCGGGCGTAGACTCCAGCATGATCCAAATGCCACAAGAAGGTCGCCAATACAGCGACCCTAATGGTCACGGTACTGGGTTTTTCCTACATGCTCCTGGTTTTCTTGCCTCATTATTGGGTGAAGAAGTCGGCACCTATTATGAAGAAACCACACGCCCCGAGGCCATAGAGCGGTTAGGTGAGGTACGCGGCAAGCAAATGAGCGGTGCACATATGACGGTCTTCCCAAGCCTATCATTTCTTCCTGCTGTTAATACCTTGCGTGTATGGCACCCTCGTGGGCCTAATCAAATTGAAGTTTGGGCTATCGGCATCGTTGATAAAAAAGCACCTGCGTCAATTAAAGATGCCTACCGAAAAGCTATTTTAAGAACATTTAGCGCTGCTGGAATACTTGAACAGGATGATGGTGAAAACTGGGTTGAAATTCAACAAATTCTACGCGGGCATATTGCTAGAAAAACACCGTTTAATGCTCAAATGGGGCTTGGTCAAGAAGAATATAATTCCGGTGGGCTACCCGGTAAAACAAGCTATGTTTATGCCGAAACAGCTGCTCGAGGTTTTTATGATCGCTGGAAAACAATGATGATGTCCGACAATTGGTCAGAAATAAATAGTAAAACAACGGAGGAGTCAAACCATGCTTAAGTTATTACCCAGCGTAGCCTCAAGCACACAAACAGCCACTAGCCCCGAATTACAGCAGGATATAGAACAGTTTTTATATACTGAAGGCATGCTGCTTGATGACCGTGAATTTGATCAGTGGTATGAGTTACTCGCCGATGACATTCATTACTATATGCCAACACGTTATACAAAATCTCGCAGAGATAGCAAAAAAGAGATTTCTAATTTTGACGAAGCCGCCATATTTGATGATGATAAGGCCAGTCTAGGCCTAAGAATTCGTCGGCTTGCCACCGGTTTAGCCTGGGCTGAAGAACCTCCTTCTCGAACACGCCACTTGGTCAGCAACGTAAAAATTCGTACGACCGATATTGATGGTGAATATGAAGTGGAATGTTGCTTTGTTATCTACCGCAACCGTTTAGAACGACAAACTGATATTTTTGTTGGAGCTCGACGTGACCTAATACGTAAAAATGATAATCAGCATGGGTGGGTTATCGCCAAACGTCATATGATTCTTGATCAAGGCATGTTGCTGGCAAACAATATCAGTATTTTCTTTTAACAATGACATAAAACACGAGCCTTCCCCTACTTTTTGGGTATGCTTTAGAACGTTAGGATAAAAGCCCTCCCTGTATGACAGGGAGTTTAAATTTAGTTGGAGGATTAAATAAATGAACTCACTAGCCGCTGCTTGTCTCTTCTTTCTTGGCATGCATTGGATTATATCCGGCAGTCCATTACGTGCTCACATTGTCAAAATCCTAGGCGAAACTTTATTTAAGGTCTTATTCTCGCTCAGTATTTTTGTTGCATTAACTTGGATGGGCTTTGCTTATAAAGCCGCTCCGTTTATCGCCACATGGGGTACTGCTGATGCTCTAAAACCGGTTAGTGTTGGCCTGATGTTCTTTGCCTTTTTATTACTCCCCATGAGCATTTTTGATAAAAACCCAACCTTAATGGGCCTAATTCCACCTGACCAAGTAACTGCTCGAGGCATGGTACGTATTACCCGCCACGCTGGACTTATTGGCCTTGGCTTATGGGGCTTAGCTCACTTTATTGTCAACGGTGACTGGGCGTCTCACCTGCTATTCGGTACCATTGCATTTGAAGGCCTTATTGCACCGATGAACTTAGATCGTAAATACCGTGCTCGTTATGGCGAGTCTTGGGATAAATTTACCGAACAAACCTCATACATTCCTTTTGTTGCCATAATCACTAAACGTAACAAACTCGTATTGAGTGAACTGAATATCTGGGGTGCCCTTATCGGTATTGCATTATTTCTATGCGTTATTTATTTTCACCAAACATGGTTCGGTGGTTCGCCTTTGATTTAGTCTTAAGTCTTATTGACAGTTTTAAACGCCTCTATTAACTGCCAATGGATGCACAAAGCATCCATTGGCAAACATATTCGCTAGGATAGACATAAGCTTTAACAGCATCATTTACAAGCCATAAAGGCATTAAACGCTGATGAAAACACTTGTTATTTGTATTAGCAATCTATCGCCCATTACTAACACCTTAAGTAGTCGAGCTATTTATCGCCTATTACTCAATATATCAACAATATATTCCTAGCAAGAAAGAACCCAGCCGCATCATTTATGATGCCTTTAGCCAGTCATTCACTTCATTTTTTCAAGTGCGTCAATCAGTTTGAAAAAAACTCCCTCTAATTCACTAATCTCATTATCAGATACCAGAACCTCTCCACGCGTATATTTTAAAACCAACGCATCTACCATTTTATGCATTTCTTTATGGCCTTGATCAAGTTCACTAACAAGCGCTGTTGAAAACAAACGTTCCTGCTGTTCTTTTTTAAACCAGGAGCCGCAGTGGCACTTTTCTACATCTAAAATAGGCCAAGTCATCTCGCTCTCTGGTAATGCTTTTAGTTTTAGCTCAACCCGATTCAACCATTGTCCACCGACAATTCGCATAAATTCTTTTCGAGTGTCTTTTATCGAATAATGCTGCTCGGCACACGATACCCATTCTTGAATCGGCGTGTAGTTATCAACCCAATGCCCAAGCTCTTTCGCAGGCATAGGTTTAGCTATCGCATAACCTTGCGCCAGTTCACAGCCCATCAGCAATAACAACAAACCATGTTCTATGGTTTCTACACCTTCGGCTATCACTTGCCTATTAAACGTTTCGGCAAGCCCAATGACGCCATCTATAATGGCATAATCGTCAGGATCATCTATCATATCTCGCACAAAGCTTTGATCTACTTTAACCATATCGACTGGTAGACTTCTCAAGTGAGTTAATGATGAATAGCCCGTGCCAAAATCATCTAAAGCAACACTAACACCAAACTTGCTTTGGCAAGATTCTATAATGTCACTAATCATTTTAGTATTGCCTAAGGCGCTACTTTCTAGAATTTCAATCTGTAATAGTTGAGTATCTAAGTCTTCATATTGATTTAATGTTTCAGCCAACTTTTCAATAAAAGAGGCTGATAACAAATGCTTAGATGAAATATTTACACTGACTTCCAAACAAAGCCCTTTCTTCGCCCACAATGATAATTGCTTTAGTGCCTGATCGATAACCCAGTCACCAATCTTAATTTCTAAATCAGCACCCTCTATTGTAGGTAAAAATTTCAATGGAGGAATCAATCCTTTTTCTGGATGAATCCAGCGAATGAGGGCTTCAACACCAAACACTTCACCTGTTCGCATATTAACTTTTGGTTGGTAATACAACGTCAACTCATCATTCTCTAGTGCCTTTTCAATTTCACTTATTTGATGATGTTTTTCAATAACCCGTTGGTCTTCCTCAGCGTTATATACTCGGTAACAGTTCTTACCAGATAACTTTGCTTTATACATCGCTTGATCGGCGTGTCTCAACAAGGTGTCTATATCACCTTTATCATCAGGATAAAAAGTGACCCCACTCGATGCTTTTATATAATGCTGCACCCCATCGACGGAATAAGGGTCAGCCAACGCATCGTGAATTCTCTCCAAGGTCAGAATACTTTCCGCTATTAATTCAACATCATTCAACAGTAAAGTGAACTCATCACCGCCCTGACGTGAAACCGTATCTTCTTCTCTAATGTTTAAACTAATACGATTAGCAACCTCTTTCAACACGGCATCACCTACATCATGACCGTAGTTGTCATTGATCAGTTTAAAGTTATCTAAATCAAGGAAGCAAACAGCTAAGCGATGCTTCGTTCGCATACTATGTGCAATAGCTTGGTTGAAACGATCTATAAATAATGCACGATTAGGAAGTTTAGTCAGCACATCATAATGCGCCATCAGGCTCAGCTTTTCTTGCTGTTTTTTGCTTTCGGTAATATCTGTAAATATCCCTACGTAATTGACGATTTTATTATCGTCATCCTTAAGAGCTGAAATAGATAGTAATTCGGCATTAACATCGCCAGACTTATTACGATTCCAAATTTCACCTCGCCAGTACCCATCAGTGTTAATACCGTCCCACATCTCTTCGTAAAATGCTGGTGACTGCTGACCAGAACTTAAAACCCGAGGGTTTTGGCCCATTAATTCCTCACGTTTATAACCTGTAACCATACTAAAAGCGGGGTTCACATCAATAATATTTTTTTGCGCGTCGGTCACTAAAATACCTTCGTTTGTTTCATTAAACACACGAGTAGCCAGTCGCATTTTTTCCTCAGCCATCCTCCTTGCAGTAATATCTTGTACGGTTCCTCGCATTTTTATTGGATTATCCGCCGCATCAAAATCGGCTTCACCGATGGAGTTCATCCAACGTATAGCTCCAGATGTGTCAATGATTCTGTACTCAATGTTCAGTGGAGAACCATTTTCGATATGCCTATTCACACTCGAAATAACATGTTCTCGGTCATCAGGGTGAATGGTATTAATAAAGTCATCCCAAGTGGGTTCCTCTATATCAGGGAAGCCAAGCTGATCAGTAATAGCATCAGACCAAACTTCCTTGTTGGTAATGAAATCTGCCTCCCATGTTCCAATGCCACCCGCTGATTGGCTTAGCTGTAATCGCTTTTCAGATTCAAGCACTTCCATTTGGCTTTGCTTTTGCACCGTAATATCTTGAACCATTGCCGTCACGTAATCCACTTGACCATCGCTCTTACGAACACAACTAACCACTAAATTAGTAGGAATGATTTTTCCAGATTGACTAATAAAGCGTTTTTCCAAACTGTAATTTTCTATTTCACCTGCCAGCAAGTGAGTAAACAGCTCCTCATCAGCGTCTAGATCTTCTGGGTGTGTTAACTCCGCCCATGTCATCGACCGTAACTGATCTTCAGAATACTCCAACATCTCGCATAAACGTTGATTGATTCGAACCCAACCTTTCTCTGGCGAGGTAATCGCTAAGCCAACAAGGCCTAGCCTGTAAAAAGATGAAAGCTGGCTCTCTCTTTCACTAGCGAGCTTTTCTGCTTGCTTACGTTCAGTAATATCATAGAGAATCACGGGGAATTCCCCCATACTCGTTTGCTTATTCTCAGTGATACTAACCAACGCGATACGTTTCGACCCATCTTTGCAGCAAATAGTCACTTCTAATGGAGCAACCCCTTTTTCACTAGAGACCATCTGGTCTACATACGATGCCCACTCTTGTTTTAACTTTTCACTATAATCAGGGTCTGGGTATGCTTTTTCCCACCAATCTTTTAACGTGGGTATATCTTCCAAGGTGTAACCAAAAGTCGCCACAAAAGCTTTATTTAAAAAGGTAATTTCTTCTTGAGTGTTATTTAGCGCATAAGCGATGGGCGAATTTTCTAAGAGGTTCTTGAATCTTTGGTTTGCAGTAGCCGCACTCATTGATACTTTTAAAAAAGCAAATATTGCAGAAAAAACTAATAAGGTTAGAGAAAAAAGAAAAAACCTTTTTACCAAAATATCGTTGGGCATGGCTTCCCAGCCACCCACTGGCCTAGCAACAATTTGCCAGGAACCTGTCGGTAATTCAATCGTACTCTTAATATTAAAATCATCGAAAACAGTCGGATTACCAAAAAAGATCTCCCCTTCTTTACCAAAACCGTCTTTACCTCGTAGTGCAAGTTCTATGGGTAATTTTGGATCTAGCAGCCCACTGCGTTGATACAAAAGATCCACGTCAATCACCGCAGAAATAACACCCCAAAAACTTTCTTTACCATCGGCATCCTGAATAAAAACAGGGCTTCTTGCAATAATGCCTTCACCGCCTTGTATTAACGTTAAAGGTCCAGCCAACACTACTTTTCTTAACTCCTTCGTTTGCATCACGGTATCTATTTGTAAAGGTAGCGACCTAAAATCCACACCAATAGCAGCTTCATTGCCCTTTATAGGGTACATATACTTAATGACAAGGCCTGGGGCAGCAGCAATGTTTCGCAGCTGAGTATGCTCATCAAATAGATTTTGCACTGCCAGACCAAACTTTTCTTCGGGTAGAGAGGGATTTACCGAAAACATGGCTGGAAGTCCTTTAACAACTTGGATATTTTTATATAAATTAAACGTTAGGCTAGCGGTTACACCTGCCAACGTATCATGGACTGAGTTTCTGCTCTCGGTTACATGCCGCTCAATTATTACCTGATCGATCTGCCAAACAACCAGCATCAGTATCATGGCTATGAGCATCAACAGACTATAAAATTTAATTTTAATATTTTTCATACAATGGATTAGAACCCTTAGTTCGCACTGTAAGTGTAATTATATAAATATAGACTAAATCACAGTTTTGACTATTTTAACCCCAAAATTAATTGCATTACTTTTAGCAAAAAAAAGTAATTGCCACACAATAAATACAGCAATGAGATGCTGCTTTTTCAAGTAATGTTAGGGTTGACGAACGGGGTGAGAAATCCACTCAGTCATTTCACGTTTATAGCTACAGTATTCAGCATTACTTATTAATTTATATGGTTTTTAAATACTGTTTTGTAATGAAAAATTATTGACTCAGTAAATATAAAACAATAGCGGCTAAAATTAACGATGTGCTTTTCCAGAAAAGCACGGGGTTACGTTCCATGAGCGGTGGGCGAGTTTTATTTAAAAACACCTTATTGGGTTGGCGCAGGTCAAATATAAACTCCGATAATTCCCCGTAACGTTTATAAGGATTAGGGTGCACTGCTTTTTTCAATACATCATCAAACCAAACGGGGATTTCGTGCTCATCGTCTAGCACGGTTTTATAATGCAGTTTATTTTGCGCCGCCTTGGTTTTACATCTTGCGACTTCTACGCCATAGGGTAAATTCCCGGTTAGCATTTGATAGGTAATAACACCTAACGAGAACAGATCAGAACGGGTGGTACCCCTTTCACCAAGGAAATATTCTGGGGCGGTATATTGCGCGGTACCCAGTATATTGTTTTGCTGATTCGAGCTGGCTATTTCCATTATCCCAGCCACTCGGGTTGAGCCGAAATCAATAATTTTCACCGTTCCTGTTGAATCGATCATGATGTTTTCTGGCCTTAAATCTTGGTGCAACATCTCTAAACGATGGAAAGCACGTAAGCCTTTAGCTATTTGCTCGATAATGCCCCGCACGGTTTCTAAATCGGGTTTGGGGTTATCAACCATCCACTGAGTTAATGTCTGGCCGTCAATAAACTCCAAGGCGATATAAAGGTAGTGTCGTTTGCGAGTCTGAGCACATGGTTTCAGCACATGTGCATTATTAATGCGTCGTGCAATCCACTCCTCCATCGTAAAACGTTCTAAATATGTTGTGTCGTTTCTGAGGTCTATCGATGGCGTTTTAAGAACAACCTGCTCGCCGTTATCTACATCAACCGCTAAATAAACGTGACTACGACTACTTTGATGAATGGCTCGAATAATTTTGTAGCCATCAAATGTCATTCGCGCGTCTAATGAGGGGGCGAATGGGAGCTCAGTTATTTGTTGATAAAGCTCACTTGTATCATGGGCAGGTAGTGTATTGATATGAACAATTTGTGCGGTCAGGTTATCATCGCTACCTTGTTTAAAGGCTTCATTAACAATCAGCTTGGCTGCTTCGTCCAGTCTGCCCGTATGATCATTGATGGCATTAATAATGAACGTATCGCTAACGAACTCATAGACGCCATCAGTTGCAAAAAAGAAGGTATCATCCTCTTCTACCGCTAGATCTTGATAGTCAATATCGAGTTGCTGTTTAATCCCCATTGCGCGGCTAAGGTAACTTTTATCCTCTGAAACCCATAGTCTATGATCGTTAGTGAGTTGTTCTAGTGTATTGCCATTGACGCGATAAATACGGCTGTCGCCCACATGAAAAATATAGGCAGTTCTTGATTTTATGACCATCGCGCTACACGTACACACATAGCCACGATCTTTATTAAACCGATGTGGGCTTTGTTGGCTTTGGGCATATAGCCAAGAGTTGGTTGCCGTTAAAACCCGTTGCGCCGATTGTTTAACAGACCAGGTTTCTGAGGTGCAGAAATAATCCGATAGAAAACCGCTAACAGATGATTCACTAGCAATATGGCTAACATCACTGCTACTAATGCCATCGGCTAAAACAATGGCAATACCCTTAGACGTTAATAGGTGATCATCAGGAATATATAGACCATGAAAATCTTGATTGATGCTCTTTCGACCTTTGTCGGAATATTGCCCGCTGGATATATTTAATTGATCGGTCATATTCAATAAAAGGCCAGCCTTTTAAGGGCTGACCTTTGTTTATTGGTTATTGTTAATAATAACTATTATATAGAACGGTTTGGACTTGTTCTTACGTGAGTGTAATACAAAGGAAGACCCACTAGACATAAACCACCCGCCAAGTTACCCAATACCGTTGGAATCTCGTTCCAAACTAAATAATCTACAAAGGTAAATTCACCGCCCATAATCATAGAAAATGGAAACAAAAACATATTAACGATTGAATGCTCAAACCCCATAAAGAAGAACAGCATAACAGGCATCCACATGGCTAGCATCTTACTGCTTGCCGAGGTTGAAATCATCGCGCCAACAACACCCATTGAGACCATCCAGTTACACAACATGCCACGGATGAAAATAGTAAACCAACCACTAGCGCCCTGTTCTTTATAGCCCAAGGTTCTAGATTCACCAATAGTACTCACTTTAGCAGCAATCGCGCCACCATCCACACTGTAACCATAGGTCAAAATAAACGACATCATAAACGCTGTTGTTAATGCGCCCGCAAAGTTACCAAGAAACACCAAGCCCCAGTTTCTAAACACTTGGCCGATGGTAACGCCCGGCCTTTTATCCAATAAGGCGAGTGGCACTAAGGTAAACACACCCGTTAATAGGTCAAACTTCATTAAATACAGCATAATAAAGCCAACAGGGAATAAAAGAGCGCCTACTAGTGGCGACCCTGTTTTAACCGCAACGGTGATGGCAAAAATAGCCGCTAACCCTAAAATGGCGCCGGCCATAAAAGCACGAATAAACGTATCTTTTGTCGACATATATACTTTGGATTCACCAGAATCCACCATTTTTGTAACAAATTCACTCGGTTCTAAATAAGACATTTCATATACTCCAGTTTTTACAGTTAGTTAAATTGTTAGTAGCTTTTATAGGGAAGGAACTTTCCGCTCATCACGATATTTACACGATCACCTTTTGGGTCGGGTTCGCGTTTAAGGTCCATGCTGAAGTCAATGGCACTCATAATTCCATCGCCAAACTCCTCATGAATGAGCTCCTTAAAAGTCGTCCCATAAACATTAACGAGTTCATAGAAACGATAAATAAGTGGGTCTGTAGGAACCGCTGTCGGTAATGAACCTTTGTATGGAACGACCTGTAGTTGCACAACCGCCTGTCCAGGTAAATCAAGCAATGCACCTATGGTATCGGCTTGTTCTTTAGTTAGCGTCATCTGCCCTAATAGAGCCGCTGTCGTCCACTCTTTACTCATGCCAATGGCTTCAGCGAGTTGAGGCCAAGTCAAAGCTTTAACCGATTTTTGCAAGATGATTAATTCGGTTACTTCGTTGCGTGTCATAATTAATTCCTTATTAAAGTTCAACATAATAAAAATAGGCCAGTCATAAAAAGGCCCTTATTACAGGCTTCATTCGCATGTATTTACTTAAGTGCAATAGCTATGCCAAAAGAAATTTTTATATTTATAACTAGATATAGAACATAAATTAGATCTAAGAAGGCAATGTCGTAAAAGCCTCGTAGGGCAAACGAATACAGCCTTAAGAACTATTAAACTAGCAACTAAGTAGTACTTCGTTATTACCGTAGTGGCTCCAAGAAAAATTATTTGCTTAACTTAACCTGATAAATCAGCCGGGGAAAAAAGCTTTATGCACCATGCATGACCGCCAAAATTGCCGCGCCGCACCATAATTGTGCCTAGACCGCTTTAGGCATTAAATCAACGCTCATAACTATTTACTAAACGAAAAAAGGAAGAGCACTCGTTTAAGAAAACTAATGCAGCAAGAAACTCAAATCAAAATTAATTCACCTGTATTACGTTACAAGTGAAATTTTTATTAAACATGATGCATATTTAAAATTTTGTTCGGGGAGTAAGAGGGTTGAACCTGCAACATTTAAGATAGCCCTCCATAAAAGCCTTACCAATTAAAATGGTAAGCCTTTTAGTCAACAAAAAGACTGAGTGGTTACTACAGGCAGACTACTAATTATTCAGTAAAACTAAAATTATTGATTGCACGGGCATTACAGACAAGTCTGCCCTCATCCGCATAACAGTGCCTTTTCGACAAATGTTGTTGAAAAAAAACTACTACCCTGAAGACAAACTGTGGTTAAAAAAACTCGACAACTACATATAGCAGCACATCCGCATACAGCTATTGATGAAATACAGCACTGACTCTGGAGCAGTGCGGCTTAATTTTTTTAAGCTTCGTTTATTTCTCAGCTGGTTAACACGCCTTTCAACCATCTTTATCACTCTGTTAAATAAAATTAGAAACTCAACACTAAAGCAAATACACCACCGTATTAACAAACGTTTTATTAAGTTTTAGAAGTTAAAAAACATGGACTCCCTTTTTGCCCAAAGATCTTATCTAACTACCGTCAACCTCACCCAACTATACCCAAACGTTCTTGTTTGTAACTTCCATCTTGTACATTACTGCACCACTGTTGATTTTCAAGATACCATTTAACCGTTTTACGAAGTCCAGTTTCAAAGGTTTCTTCTGGCACCCAACTCAACTCCTGTTGAATCTTACCGGCGTCTATCGCGTAGCGAACATCATGCCCCACCCGGTCAGTGACAAATGTAATCAGCTCTTCGTAGGCATTAACACCCTCGGGTCTATTTGGTGCTAGCTCTTCTAGTAGATGACAAATCGTTTTAACCACATCGATATTTTGTTTTTCGTTGTGGCCACCAATATTATAGGTCTCCGCTATCTCACCTGTCGTCGCCACCAACACCAAGGCTCTCGCGTGATCGTCTACATACAACCAGTCCCGAACCTGATTACCTTTCCCATAAACAGGCAACGGTTTACCCGCCAACGCATTTAAAATAACCAAAGGAATCAGTTTCTCTGGAAAATGATACGGCCCGTAGTTGTTTGAGCAATTGGTAATAATTGTTGGAAAATCAAAGGTTCTGTACCATGCGCGAACGAGATGATCAGAACTGGCTTTACTGGCTGAATAAGGCGAACTGGGTGCATACGGTGTTTCCTCAGTAAACAAATCATCCGTACCTTCCAAGTCACCATACACCTCATCCGTTGAAATATGATGAAAACGGAATCCCACCTTTTTAGCATCGCCTAACGCGGCCCAGTAATGCCTCGCTTGCTCCAATAAATTGTATGTACCCACAATATTCGTTTGAATAAACTCTCCAGGCCCATCAATGGAACGATCGACATGTGACTCCGCTGCAAGGTGCATCACGATATCCGGTTGATGCTGTTTAAAGACACGCTTTATCTCAGTCGCATCACAGATATCCACGTGTTCAAAAGTATAACGGCTGTTATCACTTACCGATTCCAGCGACTCCAGATTGCCTGCATAAGTTAATTTATCAACATTGACAACGTTATAATCCGTGTCATTAATTAAATGACGGATGACGGCCGACCCGATAAAACCGGCTCCGCCGGTCACCAAGATTGTTTTCATGAATTATTTTTCCTTTAATGCATACAAACAGCGTTGTAGTGCTTCTTTCCAATAGGGAATACGCATCGCGTACGTTCGTTTTATTTTAGCTTTATTCAGCACACTATAATGGGGGCGTTTCGCGGGGGTGGGGTAATCTTTCGTTTCAATCGGCCCAACACGGCAATCTATTGCGCTTAATTCAAATATTGCGTTGGCAAAATCATACCAACTACAAACCCCTTCATTACTATAGTGATAAACCGCCGTTCCAAATTCAGGCTGGTTAAATCCTTCAGCGTTCACAATATGGATGATTGCTTGCGCCAAATCTCCTGCATATGTGGGCGTACCTACTTGGTCATAAATAACGTTCAACTTCTCACGCTGCTCACCTAATTTGAGCATCGTTTTAACAAAATTATTGCCAAATTCAGAATATACCCAACTGGTGCGAATAATGACGGCATTAGTTGGCATACTCGCCTCCACCGCCTGCTCACCCCTTAATTTGCTTAAACCGTATACGCCTTGCGGTGCTACTTCATCGCTTTCAATATAGGGTTTAAAGTTTTCACCGTTGAACACATAATCGGTTGAAATATGAATAAACCTTACCTGTCGGCTTGATGCAATTTTAGCCAACTTTTTAACGGCCAAATGGTTAACTTGATCAGCCAATTCAGGTTCTGACTCTGCCTGATCAACTGCTGTATGTGCCGCACAATTTATAATTATGTCGAACGTCTTTTCCTCAAAAAAAGCATCAATACTCACTGAGTCAGTTAAATCCAACTGCTCACGGCTTGGAAATAGATACTGGCAACCCACCTCACTTCCAACTAAACCACGTAATGACTGCCCTAACTGACCACTGCCGCCGGTGACTATAATCGTTTTAGGCATAGTAATTTGTTGAATAATGAAAACATTCAGGTAATAGCTTGAATAAAGGTTGCTTTGTGTCTTTACCAGAGAGCATCAACTGCTCACTCGGTAAACGCCAATCAATATTTAATTGCGGGTCATCAAAGGCCATACCACGGTCACACTCTGGTGAGTAGTAATTGTCAACTTTATAAGCAAACGTTGCTGTATCACTCAGCACGACAAAACCATGTGCAAAACCTCTAGGAACAAACACTTGTCGTTTATTCTTCCCAGATAACTCAACCGCAACATGTTGCCCAAAAGTAGGGCTACCCACACGAATATCAACAGCCACATCAAGCACACTGCCTTCAATAACACGTACTAACTTACTTTGTGCATGCGGTGCTAATTGAAAATGTAAGCCCCTTAACACCCCTTTTGAGGATTTTGATTCATTATCTTGTACAAAATTAACGGCATAACCAACCGCCTCTTCAAACAAGTCGTGTCGAAATGTTTCTACAAAATAACCACGCTCATCGCCGTGCACTTGTGGTTCTACAATAATAATATCTGGGATAGATTGCCTAATAAATCGCATTACACACCCGCTTCTTCTGCACACCGAAGCAAGTACTGGCCGTACTGATTTTTAGCCAACGGTTGGGCTAAAGCCACAAGCTGCTCCTTATTAATATAGCCTTGCTCAAATGCAATTTCCTCCAAACAGGCCACCTTCAAACCTTGACGCTTTTCTATAATCTCAATGAATTGAGCCGCTTCCAACAAGCTTTCATGGGTGCCCGTGTCTAACCAAGCGTAACCGCGCCCCATCAGCTCTACCTTTAAGCGTTCTTCTTCCAGATAAAGTTGGTTCACCGATGTAATTTCAAGTTCACCACGATGCGAAGGCACCACCGATTTCGCTTTTTGAACCACATCATTCGGGTAAAAATATAAACCGGTCACCGCATAATTGCTTTTAGGCTGCTCAGGTTTCTCAGCCAAACTAATCACTTTGCCTTCAGCATCAAATTCCGCTACACCATAGCGCTCTGGGTCAGCAACCCGATAGCCAAAAACCGTCGCGCAATTTTGCGCACTTACATTTTTAACGGCATTAGCGAGCATACTTGTTAAATCGTGGCCATGATAAATATTATCACCCAGTACCAAGCACACATCATCGCCACCAATAAAGTCCTCGCCTAAAATAAACGCTTGCGCCAAACCATCGGGTGAAGGTTGCACAACATATTCAAAACGAACACCCAGTTCAGCTCCATCGCCTAATAAGCGCTGAAAACTAGCTTGATCTTCCGGTGTTGTGATGATCAAAATCTCTGTAATACCCGCTAGCATTAAGACAGATATTGGGTAGTAAATCATCGGTTTATCATAAAGCGGCACAAGCTGCTTAGATACACCACGTGTGATGGGGTACAAACGTGTACCACTCCCGCCTGCTAATACAATCCCTTTCAACGTACACTCCCTTTTATTAATGTCAGCCAGTATTTTATAGTAGCTTCCATTAATACTGAAACTTTTCACCCTAATTTCAAACTTTTTATAACGACGCCATCTCTTATCTAAAACCAATGAACACGTTATACTAAATCTTTTGTTAAAGGATGAATAAATGATTTTAGTCACTGGCGGAGCAGGGTATATTGCATCACATACCTGCATAGAATTATTACAAGCTGGCTACGAGGTACTAGCCATTGATAATTTATCAAATGCCAGTGAAGAGTCATTAAACCGCGTACAACAAATCACGGGGGAAACACTCCGCTTTATTAAAGGTGATGTCCGTGATGCCGCGGTAATGAAAGACATATTTGAACAGCACCCTATTGACGCTGTTATCCATTTTGCGGGCCTTAAAGCTGTTGGCGAGTCTTGTGCGATGCCACTGGAATACTATGATAACAACCTTAATAGCACCTTGGTATTAGCCCAAGCGATGCAAGCGGCTAAGTGTAAAAATTTGGTATTTAGTTCATCAGCCACCGTTTATGGTGACCCAAGCAAGCTGCCGCTGACTGAAGATATGCCCTTATCGGCCACCAACCCTTATGGGCGCTCAAAGCTTATTATTGAACAAATGCTCGGCGACCTACCCGCCGCCGATGTGCTTAATAAAACAGCCCCTTGGTCCATAGCTTTACTGCGCTATTTCAACCCTGTTGGTGCACACCCGTCGGGTATGATCGGCGAAGACCCAAATGACACACCTAATAATCTCATGCCTTTTATTACCCAAACTGCTATTGGCAGGCGGCAGCAACTCGCCATTTTTGGCAACGATTACAACACTCATGATGGCACAGGTGTAAGAGACTACATTCATGTGGTTGACCTTGCCAAAGGGCACCTTAAAGCGGTAGAAAAATTATTATCTAGTGAAGGCATTAAAGGTGTGCAAGCCTATAACCTTGGTACTGGCAACGGTATTAGCGTATTAGATATGGTAAAAGCTTTTAGCAAGGTTAATCACGTAGACGTACCGTATGAAATCGTCCCTCGTCGCGCCGGTGATGTAGCCGCCTGCTACGCCGATGTTAGCCGCGCCAAAAAAGAGCTTAATTGGCAAGCAACACAGCAATTAGAGGATATGGTTAAAGATAGCTGGCACTGGCAAAGCTTAAACCCAAAGGGTTATAAAAGCTAAGTCGAATCGTTAATTTAACCCATGTTTGTTGGGCTTCCTGCGTCAGCACCAACCTAATTTATGGGGATTATTAAGGGAATTTTGTAGGTTGGGCTGAGTTTTTTAAGCCCAACAACTCAAACCCTACTTAACTAGCAATAATAACTTGTGCATCAAATTGCTGTTCAAATTCATACTTTAATGCTTTTTTCGCGCTACCATCGCCATGTATAAGCCTGATGATCTGTGGCTTATGCCGCATACGCTTAACAAAATTAATTAAATCTTTCTGGTCTGCGTGCGCACTATATCCGCCTAATGTATAAACCCCCGCCCTAATATCAATACGAACACCGTCGTCAAAAACAACATAACCACCATCTGGCCCATATTGTTGAATATCACGCCCAGGTGTGCCCACGGCCTGATAGCCTACAAACACGACATCTGTTCGCGTATCTCCCAGCAACGCTTGTAAATAATTTTGCATTCGCCCACCAGCGCACATACCACTGGCTGCAATTACTATAGATGGCTGCCCAGTTTGTTTTAAACGTGCCAATAAGGCTTCATGCTCAGTATGTGAATTAACAGTCAAAAGTTGCTCAAACGATAAGGGGTGACGCCCCGACGATAATTTTCGTTGCGCTTCTTTATCCCACAAGTCTTTTAACTGCCGGTAATGCTTGGTAAAACTGGCTGCTAGTGGCGAATCCACAATAACATCCACCTTTTTCCAATCACCACCTTGGGTATGAATAATATGTTCAATTTCATACAGTAACTCTTGAGTACGGCCAATAGAAAAAGCTGGAATAAGCACCGTGCCAGCGTTAGCCAAACACCGCTCAATGGTTTGTTGTAACATTATTCGACGTTTCGCACGGCTTTCATGGCAACGATCACCATAGGTACTTTCAATCACCAATTCGTCACAACGGTAAGGGGCTTTTGGCGCTGCTAATAATGGTGAGTACGGTGCCCCTAAATCACCCGAAAACACAACACGTTTAGAGACTTTCTTACTGACATTTTGTTGCTGAGACACATCAAATTCAATATATGCAGACCCTATAATATGCCCAGCCACCTTGAACTTAGCCTTTAAGTTATCGGCCAAGCTAAACCATTGCCCATAATCAATACCTTTTAACTGCTTGGTTAAGCGCGCCATTACCGACCCTATGATAGACGCATTACGCGTTACGCCAACTTTCAATGCATCTTCAATCACCAAGGGTAATAATAAAGCCGTAGCCTTTGTTGCATAAATAGGCCCCTCAAATCCCGCTGCTAGTAAATAAGGCAGGCGACCCACATGATCAATATGACTATGAGTTAACAATACCGCTCGAACATCATCAATGGGGAAATTCACCTGCTTTTTAGTTAGTGAATCTTGCTCGGCTTCAGCGCCTTGAAATAAACCACAATCAATAAGCACAGAAAAAGCAGCATCCGTATCACTCGCATTAATTGATAACCGGTGGCAAGACCCCGTTACCCCCGTCACCGCTCCGTGGTGAGAAATTTTGTACATCATGTGCTCCAGTAATATTATAAGTTTATTATAGGGTTAGTTATAAAAGTAATTTACTTTTATAATCGTCATAACTAGCACTAAAGTACAATATCTACAATCAGATAGTGTGATATAGTTAACATTATCTTTTAAATGGAATTTAATGTTATGAAAAAAATACAATCAGTCTCACTAACTCTTTGTTTAATATTTATTAGCAGCTTTGCTAGTGCAGCAAGCGTTTACACATACAGTTTTACTCAGGATAGTAACAACGGCGACACTGATATCAGCAATCAATTATCAATGGCTGTTCATGATGATGGCGCAAAAGCAATCTTTACTTTTTACAATAATGTTGGCGTTAACTCGTCAATAGCACAGGTTTATTTCGACGACTCAACCATACCTCTTTTTTCTGAGATTGGATTTTACCAACAGTCTGCTGGTGTTTTATTTGACCAAAATGGTTCTGGCGGGAATTTTGGCGGCCCTACTTTTGACACAACATTTACCTCTAAAAATGAAAAAAATATGACTAATGGTGTTGATCATAGAAATGAATGGGTCAGCTTTTTTGGTCTTTACAAAACGAACAACACTTTTGACGACCTTATAAGTAGTATTGAAAAGAAAAAATTCAATACTGGACTCCACCTTATATCAATTGACCAAGTCGGTGGAGGCGATGAAAGTGAGAAGTATTTACTGAGCAGCAGGATACCAGACGTGCCGCTACCAGCTGCTATTTGGTTTTTTGCCCCTGCACTTTTAGGCTTTCTGGGTTTTCGTAGAAAAAACAAAGTATAAGCAAATTTAATTATTAAAAAAGGGGCATATTGCCCCTTTTTTAATGCCTATATTTTTATTTTTAAGCATCCAACCCCACCCTAAAAGTAAATTTTAGTCTTATATACCCTGTGATAAAAAGCAGTCCTGTTGTTTGAGCAACAGTGTCTATCATTCATCAATAGAGCGATCACAGCACTTCGTTCATGCTTATGCTTTATTGCCGATTAATGTGTCCTCTACAACCGACTTTACATCATTATGTAATCCCCCCAATAAAGAGTCGGTGCTTTAAGTAGAAAATTCTTATAATGAAATAAAGGAGTTTTTTATGAAAAAATCACG